>Ga0105356_10001828_pt1 | contig 21298 bp, 21 predicted proteins | sample GOMGulsemesocosm_3_FD_83502 | JGI IMG/M metagenome (GOLD analysis project Ga0105356, IMG submission 83502) | Methane-oxidizing microbial communities from mesocosms in the Gulf of Mexico - GOM9D Gulf of Mexico | ecosystem: Environmental > Aquatic > Marine > Cold seeps | place: Gulf of Mexico... | reverse complement strand
CTGCCCCGCCAAGAAGGTCTGTAATGTAGCCGCAGGTTCGGCCTTGCTAAGCAACGAAAAATTAGTCGCCGAAATTCTTAGCGCAGTAGTGAACTCCGTTGATGTGCCCGTGACTCTAAAGACCCGTACCGGCACAGAGCCCAGCAAGCGCAATATCATGAACGTCGCTAAAATTGCCGAAGACTGTGGCATCCAGCTACTCTCCCTACACGGGCGCACCCGCAAAGACATGTATAAGGGCGACGCAGAATACGACACGATTGCCGCCGTCAAACAGGCGATTAATATTCCCCTGTTAGCCAATGGTGATGTCGACAGCCCAGAGAAAGCCCAAGCCGTGCTCAGGCACACCCAAGCCGACGGCCTAATGATCGGCCGCGCAGCCCAGGGCAACCCATGGATCTTCCGCGAGGTAAAGCACTACCTTGCCACAGGCGAAAAACTCGCCGCCCCCACCCAGGCAGAAATACAACACACCCTGCTCGGCCACTTAGACACGTTATATGCGTTCTACGGTGAGTGCATGGGCCCACGTGTCGCACGCAAGCATATTGCCTGGTATATGAAAGACCAAAGCGACTTCCCCGCTTTCAAACAGCACTTATTCAGCATTGATGACGCCAGCGAGCAACGCTACGCCCTTCAAAGCCTCTTCAACCAACGCAACCAACACACTCGAGAACCCACTAGGGAACCAGCCTCATGAGCCAAACACTAAAAGACGCCGTCAAAATATCCATCGCCAACTATCTAGAAAACCTTGATGGGGAAACACCCACCGGCATGCACAAGATGGTCGCAGGAGAAGTGGAATCTGTGTTGCTCGCCTGCATTATGGAATATGCGGATAACAACCAGAGCCATGCCTCTGAATACCTGGGGTTAAATCGCGGCACTCTACGCAAGAAACTAAAAGAGCACGGGCTGCTTTAACTCGTACCCACGGCTATGCGGATAGACTAAAAACGGCTCCATTTGAGCATATCCGTATAAATTACCCACCCCCTCTCCAAGCTAGGCCTTAAATCCCTCAGGTCTACGTAAACTCTACCAATATAGGCCTTTATTATCGGTTATAATCCCGCGCGATCAGACAGCTTTGCCAAGCGCTCTGCTTCAGCTTCATAACCCGCTGAGCTTTTGGCAAAACTTTCTTAATATTTTAAATTTAAACGGTCCTTATCATGAGCAAGAAAATTGAAAGAGCGCTGATCAGCGTCTCAGACAAAACAGGCATCCTTGAGCTAGCCCAGGCGTTACACGCACGCAATGTGGATATTTTGTCTACCGGCGGCACCGCTAAGCTATTGGCTGACAACGGTATTCCCGTGATTGAAGTATCTGATCACACCGGTTTCCCAGAAATGATGGCCGGCCGCGTTAAGACCTTGCACCCTAAAATTCACGGCGGCCTACTAGGTCGTCGCGGCATTGATGACGCAGTCATGGCGGAGCACAGTATCCCTTGTATCGACTTGGTAGTGGTTAACCTATACCCCTTCGAAGCGACGATCGCCCGTGAAGACTGTGATTTTGCCATGGCAATCGAAAACATCGACATCGGCGGCCCAGCCATGTTGCGCAGTTCTGCAAAGAACCACGCTGCGGTTGCTGTGGTGACTGACGCCAGCGACTACGACAAGATATTGGCCGAAATCGAAGCTAACGATGGTAGCGTGTCCGACAAGACTCGCTTTGAGCTTGCCCTGAAAGTATTTGAGCATACCGCCCGCTACGACGGCGCCATTGCTAACCACCTAGGCAGTATCCAGAACCCAGGCGAGTCAGAGAGCACGCTAAACCAGTTCTCTAACACCATCAATCTGCAGTTCAACAAAGTACAAGACATGCGCTACGGTGAGAACCCTCACCAAAACGCCGCCTTCTACGTTGAGCGCAACATCAGCGAGCCTTCAATCGCCACAGCTAAACAGCTACAAGGCAAAGCTTTGTCTTATAACAATGTTGCCGATACCGATGCAGCCCTTGAATGTATTAAGCAATTCACCGACCCCGCCTGTGTGATCGTCAAGCACGCTAACCCCTGCGGTGTAGCAGTATCCACTGACATCAAGCTAGCCTACGACCTCGCTTACGCCACCGACAGTGAGTCGGCTTTTGGCGGCATCATTGCCTTCAACCGCGAGCTAGACGCAGCTACGGCCAGCGCCATTACTGAGCGTCAGTTTGTTGAAGTAATTATCGCTCCCAGCGTGTCTGCTGAAGCCGCCGCCATCGTTGCCGCGAAGAAGAATTTACGCCTACTAGAGTGTGGCGAGTGGAATGCGGATAGCCTAAAAGCACTGGATTACAAGCGCGTAACTGGCGGACTACTAGTACAAGACAAAGACCAAGGCAAGATCGAAGCCAGCGACCTAAAAGTAGTCACTAAGCGCCAACCTACTGCACAAGAAATCCAAGACCTATTATTTGCGTGGAAAGTCGGCAAATTCGTGAAGTCGAATGCGATCATCTACGCCAAAAATGGCCAAACGGTCGGCGTAGGCGCTGGCCAAATGAGCCGCGTAAATTCTGCACGTATCGCGGGCATCAAGGCCGAGCACGCGGGGCTAGCAGTAACTGGATCGGTTATGGCATCTGACGCCTTCTTCCCCTTCCGCGATGGCATCGACAATGCGGCTAAGGCCGGTATTGTCGCGGTGATTCAGCCAGGCGGCTCTATGCGTGACGAGGAAGTTATTGCGGCAGCGGACGAGAATAATATGGCCATGGTGTTTACTGGCATGCGTCACTTTAGACACTAAGAAAGTACTCCGTCGTCCTCGCATATGCGAGGATGGCGTATACACACTGGACATAACATGAATTTATTAGAACAACTTCGTCGCCATAGTACCGTTGTTGCCGATACCGGTGATATCGAGGCGATCAAGTTTTATCAGCCTACGGATGCAACGACCAACCCCTCTCTGATATTGCAAGCAGCACAAATGCCGCAGTATCGTGAATTAGTGGAAGATGCTATTGCCCGCGCCAACAAGCATGGCAAAGCCAGCATTGAGCAAATTTCTGACCAGTTGTTTGTGAACTTCGGCGTGGAAATTTTACACGCCATTCCCGGCCGAGTATCGACCGAGATCGACTCAACTATTTCCTTCGACACCGAAGCCAGTATTCGCCGTGCCGAAGGCATCATCGAACTGTATGACAAAGCCGGCATCGACAAAAGTCGTGTTCTAATTAAGCTAGCCTCTACTTGGGAAAGTATCCGGGCAGCGGAGGTACTAGAAAAGCGCGGCATCAAATGCAATATGACCCTGCTCTTCAGCATGGCCCAGGCAGCCGCCTGTGCCGATGCCGGTGTGCAGCTGATCTCGCCCTTTGTCGGTCGCATTATGGACTGGTACAAAGAGATCGATGGTGTCGATGGCTATACGCCTCTTGAAGACCCAGGCGTGAAATCAGTCAACAGCATCTACAACTACTACAAGAAGTTTGGCTACGGTACAGAAATTATGGCCGCCAGCTTCCGCAATATTGGTGAGATCAAGGCCCTAGCCGGTTGCGACCTGCTGACCATTGCACCTAAGTTTTTAGAAGAGCTGAGCAATGAAAATAGCGAGCTTGCCGTACACCTAAATTTAGAAACAGCTGCGCAAAGTGACATAGAGCGCATGCCTGAACTGAGGGAAGGTCCGTATCGCTGGCAGTTGAACAGCAATGCGATGGCGAGTACTAAGCTCGGCGAAGGCATTCGTGCTTTCAGCCAAGACCAAACCCGTTTAGAACGCTTTATATCTTCAATCAAATAACGTAACAAAATAGCAATTAGATTAAGAACATACTATGAAAAAAATACTCGTAATTGGCGGCGGTGGTCGCGAACACGCACTGGGCTGGAAAGCTGCTCAGGCCCCTGACGTAGAAATCGTTTTTATTGCTCCGGGCAATGCCGGCACAGCGCTAGAGCCCAAGTTAGAAAACGTCGCGATTAGCGCTGAAGACGTAGATGCTCTACTGGCCTTCGCCTTAGAAAAGTCTATCGACCTCACCATCGTTGGCCCTGAAGTACCACTAGTGCTAGGCGTGGTTGACGCCTTCCAAGCTAAGGGCCTAAAAATCTACGGCCCCAATGCAGCAGCGGCTCAACTAGAGGGCTCCAAGGCCTTTAGTAAAGACTTCCTAGCCAAGCACAAAATCCCAACGGCGGCCTATCAGAACTTCACCGAAATCGACCCAGCGGTTGCCTATGTGAAAGAAATGGGCGCGCCCATCGTCATCAAGGCCGACGGCTTAGCGGCAGGTAAAGGCGTGATCCTTGCACAGACCGAAGCAGAAGCCATTGAAGCCATCAACGACATGTTGGCAGGCAATGCCTTCGGTGAAGCAGGTCACCGCGTGGTCGTCGAAGAGTTCCTACACGGCGAAGAAGCCAGCTTCATCGTTATGGTCGACGGCAAAAACGTATTGCCCATGGCTAGCTCTCAAGACCACAAGGCCCGCGACAATGGCGACCTAGGCCCGAACACCGGTGGCATGGGTGCTTATTCACCCGCGCCTGTAGTGACGGCAGACATGCACGAGCGCATCATGCAAACTGTCATCATTCCCACCGTGGAAGGCATGGCGGCTGACGGCCTACCTTACACTGGCTTCCTCTACGCGGGTGTGATGATCGACAGCGACGGCGTGCCAAAGGTATTGGAATTCAACTGCCGCTTTGGCGACCCAGAAACTCAACCTATTATGATGCGTCTAAAGTCTGATCTGGTTGAGCTATGTGAAGCAGGTGTTGCCGGCAAGCTAGATAGCGTGACCACCGAGTGGGACCCGCGCAGCTCCATGGGCGTAGTCCTCGCCGCTGGCGGCTACCCCTTTGACTACAACAAAGGCGACGCTATCTCTGGCCTAGAAGGCTTCGGCGCAGAAGACCTGAAAGTCTTCCACGCAGGCACTAAAGACATTGACGGCAACGTCACCACCAATGGCGGCCGTGTACTGTGCGTAGTGGGCCTAGGCGATAGCGTGACCGCTGCACAGGCGCGCGCCTACGAAGGAGTGAAGCAGATTAGTTGGGATAATGTTTATTATCGTGATGATATTGGGCATAGGGCGATTGCTAGAGAGCAGTTGTAACTTCTATGCGGATAGGCTGGAAACCTCTGTTTCTAGCCTATCCGCATTCATCAAACATTATTAGGTATCCATCATGAGCTTCGCAGACAACCTAGCCACATTCCCCAACGTTGAAAACATTTCCGCTATCTTGATCACCAACTCCGCTGGCGACGCTATCGATCGCATAGAAAATGCACCCGGCAAGCAGGGCTCGCTAAAGCTATACAAAGCCTTATTAGAAGAGTTTGGTGAACTAAATGCGGCGGCAGCTAAAAAAGGCCTAGAGCTTTTTGCCGAGCACGTCGCTGACGCGGAAGCCAACCCAGGCAAGCACCCAAACATTGATCGCTTATTTGCGATTGCGCAGAGCGAGGCATCACTGGGCTTGGAAGTACTAGAGAAAGAGTAAAGTTACTTGGCGTATGCATCAATAAAAAGGCCCGCTTAACGCGGGCCTTTTTATTGACTAAACCATCCACCCAAACAATGTAAATATAGCCACCGTCGCCAGCCACAACATCAACACTCTCAAGCACAATCCTCTCGCCCGCGACACCCAGTTCACCGCCGCCTGCCAGGACAGCTCTTGGCCATCGTCCTGCTCTGCATCCATTTCCATATTGATCGCGGCGCAGCCCGTATGACTCAAGACTAGCTGGTTGCTCTCGGCCCAGCCTAAATGACTTTTGCGCGAGGTTTGAAAGGCGTGCCAGGCTTCGTCCAAGCTACCCATAAAACCAAAGTACAGAGCACTAATACGTGCAGGCAACCAGCCCAGCAGGCCATAAATTTTTCTAGCAAAGTCCCCTGCCGCATATTGATCGTGGCGTAACAGTATCGTTAAGCGATAGGCAACGGCGCCAACGGGACCAAGCACCAAATACCAAAATATAACCGCATACCAACGCATATTGGCCTGATAGAAAACCCCCTCGGTAACTTCGCGCACCTCGGTGCTGAGCTTTTCTGGCACGGCCTTGCCGGTAATATGCTGGACAGCGGCAGCCAGTTTATCCGTATCATTGTGTTCACGGGCATGGCTGTATGCATCCACATCATGATCTAGTAATCGCGGGCCTAGGCAAGCTGACAGGATCAATACATGCAGAGCAAAGCTCGGCAACCCCCACAGATATTCACTTAAATAGTATTCAGTAAACCCGACCAATAACAATAAAGGCAGAACCCCCAGCGCATAGCCTAGGGCCGGGGGCGCCGTCTGCGGCAGGCGCTTCTCTAAGACACTAGCCCAGCGATGAAACCAAGCAAAATTGTGTATAAAGTGAGCGCCACCAACCAGGCGTTCAATGAATAAGGCTAGGGTAATCGCTATTAAAGTCATAGCTTGAGTATGGTGCTAAATGAACTACTTGGCAAAGCCGCTACTTCTCTTCGAAGTCCAGCGCCGCAGAATTTATACAGTAACGCAGGCCCGTAGGTTGAGGCCCGTCGGGAAACACGTGACCTAAATGCGCATCACACTGGTTACACACTACTTCGGTCCGGCGTGCAAATAGGCTATTGTCGGCTAGCTCACCAATATTTTGACTGATCACCGGCTGATAAAAACTAGGCCAGCCCGTGCCCGAGTCAAACTTCGTCTGGGCATCAAACAAAGCATTACCACAGCAAACACAGTGATACATGCCTTCGGCATGGTTATCCCAGTACTTCCCGGTAAATGCGCGCTCGGTGCCTTTTTTACGGGCCACTTTAAACTGCTCGTCGCTTAGCTGTGCCTGCCACTGCGCATCGGTCTTGGTGATTTTATTGTCCATATTTACCCTGCTAAGTTATCTTCGCCCCAGTTAGGTACGAGGTCATGTTCTAAATTCAACTGATCCAGTATCTTGCCCACCATAAAATCAAAAACATCATCTAACGCTTTAGGGTGGGTATAGAAGCCAGGGTTTGAAGGCATAATCGTCGCTCCCGCCTTAGTCAGCTTCAACATATTCTCTAGATGGATCAAGGAATACGGGGTTTCACGTAGCACGATCAACAGAGGCTTGCGCTCTTTCAGAGCAACATCCGCCGCGCGGTGAATTAGATTGTTACTAATACCCGCTGCAATAGCCCCCATCGTGCCCGAGGTGCAGGGGCAGATAACCATCGCATCTGCCGCACCAGTGCCACTAGCCACAGGAGCAGTCCACTCTTCCTTGTCAAATACAAATAGCTGACCTTCGGCAATACCAAAGCGCTGCTCAAAAAAACGTTGTATTTCCTTGGGTCGACTCGGCAGCTGCAAATCAGTGTCCATACCAATCACCACCTGAGCGGGCTTGGACAGCATGAGATAAACACGGTGCCCCTGCTTCAGCAATACCTCTAACAAGCGAATCCCGTATTGGGCACCCGAGGCGCCCGTCATGGCTAGAGAGATAGTTTGTTGCTTAGTATTAGACACGTGCAGACAGTCTCGCGCTGGTTAAGGACAAACGATAGATCAGAGTTTCTGTGAAGGCCTTGTAATAGCGCAGCTGACATTGCTCCGAGACACTTTCCATCAGCGTTGCGTTGACCTTCAGCACCAATACATCCGATACCGCCACCACCGATGCCGTGCGCTTGGTTTCCATCAAGAAGCCTATCTCACCAAAGCAATCTCCAGTACGTAGGCCTTCAATTTTATTACCGCCCTTGCGCACTTCAGCTGAGCCCTTAGCAATAATATAGAAGGTGTTATCAATATCCCCTTCCTTGATCATAGTCTCGTCCTGAGTAAACGAAATAATCGTACTCGCATGGAGTACTTCATCAATTTGCGACTCAGTAAACCCATCAAAAAAGCTGAGATTTTTTAAGGCGCCTTGCTGCACACGACGAGAAACCTGTGCCTCGGTATAGCGTAGCTGATCAAACACCTTGGTCAACACAGCGGCTAATTCATTGCAGTCGGCATAGCGATCAAAGGCATTTTTCTCTAGGCACTTAGCCACAATATCAGCCAGTGGTTTGGGCACCTTGGGGTTGATCAAGTCTAAACACGGCGCTGGAGTATGCAATATATCCCTAAACACCTCTTGCACATCTTTAGAGGGGAACGGCGCTTGCCCCGCAAGTAACTGGAACATAACCGCACCGAGTGAATATAAGTCACTCGCCGCGCCTAGGGTTTCTTTGCGCACCTGCTCTGGTGACATATAGGCGGGAGAACCCATCACTTGATCGGGGGTATAGCTTAAATTTTGGGTGATCTCAGCAATCGAGAAATCCATGATGCGGGTATCCCCTGCCGAATTCATCATGATATTGCTAGGCTTAATATCGCGGTGCAACACACCCTGGGAATGGGAGTAAGCCAAGGCTTTGGCCGACTTAAATATTACATCCACCACTTTACTAATGGATAACTGCTTACCTGTGCTGCGGCAATAAGCCAGCAGGTCATCACCGTCGATATACTCCATAACGATGTAACTAAGATCCTTCTCTACCCCCGCATCAAACAGAGCAACAATATGCGGATGCTGTAATTTCCCCGCCGCATGGGCCTCGGTAAAAAAATTACGTTGGCTTTTCTGCGTTTTCTCAGGCGTTAAGAATGTATCAGTTTTGGCAATTTTAACCGCCACCTCACGCTGTACAAAGGGGTCGAATCCCTTATAAACAATGCCGCAGGCACCACGCCCCAGCTCTTCCTTGAGCTCATACTTGGAAATGAAGTTGGGCTTTTTAAAATCCAAGGCCTGTTTATTAAGGCTCATGCTAATTCCTGATTATTGCTGGGCTGTAAGAGTGGATAAAATCTTAGCATGAATTCCGCCAAAGCCTCCATTGCTCATAATCAATACGTGATCACCACTCTGCAGGGTTTTAGCTATTTCTCGGGGCAGCTCATTCAAGTCGTGACGTACATTCACCCAGTTTCCCTCAACCTCCCACTCAAGCTCTTCCGGCAAGAACAGCCATACATCATCGGCCTCCTGCAAGGCTGGCAGTACTCCATCTTTATGGGTTCCCATCTTCATACTGTTCGAGCGCGGCTCCAATATAGCGACAATGCGGGCACTGCCCACCTTGGCACGCAGACCCTTAAGGGTAGTCTCAATCGCCGTGGGGTGGTGGGCAAAATCATCATAGACAGTGATATCCCTAACCACGCCTTTCACCTCCATGCGACGCTTGACGTTCTTAAATTCAGCTAGGGCATCTATAGATATAGCCGGAGTCACACCCACATGCCTAGCCGCGGCAATCACCGCCAAAGCATTATCCACATTGTGCTGCCCCATCAACTGCCAATCTAAGCGCCCCTGCTTTTGACCCTGATACATCACATCAAATGCACAGCCGTCTGCACTAATATTGGCCGAAGCCCAGTCATTATTCACCGACTCTACTGGTGTCCAACAGCCCTGCTCGAGGGTTTGCTCGATATAGTCCACCTTATCTGGCGCAACGATCAAGCCATCGCCGGGCACACAGCGCACTAGATGATGGAATTGGCGCTGTATAGATTGAATGTCGGGAAATATATCCGCATGGTCGTATTCAAGGTTATTGATAATCAATGTACGCGGGCGGTAGTGCACAAACTTAGAGCGCTTGTCGAAGAAAGCTGTATCGTACTCGTCTGCCTCAACAACAAAAAATGGCGTATCCCCCATACGTGCCGACACACCAAAATTTTCTGGCACGCCACCAATTAAAAAGCCAGGCGCCATCTTGGCGTATTCCAACACCCAAGCCAGCATAGAACTGGTAGATGTTTTACCGTGGGTACCTGAACAGGCTAATACCCATTTATCATTTAATACATGCTCAGCTAGCCACTGGGGGCCGGAGGTATAGGGCAAGTTTTTGTTCAGTACATACTCAATCATCGGGTTTCCCCGCGACATCACATTGCCCACTACAACCATATCCGGCGCAGGGTCTAAATGTGCGGGGTCAAAGCCCTGCATCAACGTGATACCCGCCGCTTCCAGCTGTGTGCTCATAGGCGGGTAGACATTGGCGTCACAGCCAGAGACTTGATGCCCCGCAACTTTGGCCAATTGAGCGATGCCGCCCATAAATGTGCCGCAAATACCGATGATGTGAATATGCATGAATCTAGCTCTAAAAAATTTCAACTATTGTAATCAAGTCCGACTAGACCTGTCGCCTCATATTTACCAGCTATTCTCATCTAGCCAGCCAAAACCAGCTATCAAGTTATCGCACATTCAGGGATAATCCGCCCCATGAATAAACTGACTATCACCCGTCCAGACGACTGGCACCTACATGTGCGCGATGGCGCTGTTTTAAACGATATAGTACCTCACAGCGCAGAGCGCTTTGGCCGCGCCATTATCATGCCCAATTTACAGCCGCCCTGCTGTACTACCGAAGACGCCAAAAAATACTATCAGCGCATCAAGGCCGCCGCGGGCGACAGCAACTTTGAGCCCTTAATGGTGCTGTACGCCCGCGACGCCATGCAGCCGGAAGAAATTCATACCGCAGCAGCCTCGGGCATCGTCAAAGCCGTAAAACTCTACCCCGCAGGGGCGACCACCAACTCTGACTCTGGTGTCACCGATATTCGCAATTTGGACAAAGTTTTGGCCGCGATGCAAGAAGTCGGCATGCCCTTGCTAGTACACGGCGAAGTCACCGACGCAGACATTGATGTATTTGACCGCGAAGCAGTATTCATTGAGCGTGTACTGAAGCCCACAGTAGAGCGCTTCCCCAATTTAAAAATCGTCTTTGAGCACATCACCACCGCCCAAGCGGCTGAGTTTGTAATGAATGCCGGCGACAATATCGCTGCCACGATGACCGTGCAACACTTGATGATGAACCGCAACGCCATCTTTGACGGCGGGCTGCGCCCCCACCATTATTGCCTGCCCGTGCTAAAACGTGAAACTCATCGCCAGGCACTCGTCGCAGCGGCCACTAGTGGCAATCCACGTTTCTTCTTGGGCACCGACAGCGCCCCCCACCCCGTGGGCAAAAAGGAAAGCGATTGTGGATGTGCTGGTATATACAGCTCCTTCGCTGGCATCGAGTTCTATGCCGAGATATTTGAGCAAGCCGGCGCACTGGATAAGCTAGAGGCCTTTGCCAGCTTGAACGGCCCCGCCTTCTACGGCCTACCCATCAACGAAGAAAAGGTCACCCTAGTCAAGCAAGACTGGCAAGTGCCCGACAGCTTCGCCTTTGGTGAAGAAACCCTCATCCCCCTGCGTGCAGGCGAGTCTATCAGCTGGAAACTAGCTTAAATACTATGACAATGAAAAGCCCTATGTCCCATCGCTTCCGCAGCTATATGCCTGTGGTAATTGACATTGAAACTGGCGGTTTCAACGCCCAAACAGACGCTATGTTAGAGATTGCCGCGGTATTTATCGATATGGACAACCAAGGCCGCCTGCGTGTTGGCGAGACCATCAGTACCCATGTAGAGCCCTTCCCCGGCGCTAATATGGAGCCCGCTTCCCTAGAAATCACTGGCATAGACCCCTACAACCCACTGCGTGGAGCTATTCCCGAAAAGGCGGCGCTGGACAAGCTACTGCAACCTATCCGCTCTGTGATGAAGGGCCACGACTGCACCAAATCTATAATGGTCGGTCACAATACCGCCTTTGACCTGAATTTTTTGAATGCGGCCATTGCGCGCACCAACTACAAACGCAACCCATTTCACCCCTTCAGCAACTTCGACACAGTGAGCTTAGCGGGTATGGCCTATGGCCAGACCGTACTAGCCAAGGCCTGTGAGGCTGCGGGGATTGAATGGAACAATGACGACGCGCATTCCGCCGTTTACGACGCCCAACAGACCGCCAAACTATTCTGTAAGATAGTCAACCGCTGGGACGACCAGAACCCAGATCGTCGTTTAGCGCTATTTTGTGGCCGCTGATAGGGCGTGAACCAATTTATGCTCAACATGTGTGCGTAAAGGTCGTATACTCGAAGCCATATAAATAGATAATAACACTACAGCTTCATCATGGATTTAGAAAAACTAACCATCCTCATCGTTGATGATATGCAGTTCTCTCGTGAGACTATCCGCATTTCTATGCAAAAATCGGGGGTGCAAAATATCATCATGGCTGAAAACGCGCTCAAAGCACTAGTCGCGGTAGAAAAGCACAAGCCCGATGTCATCTTGGTCGACAAGATGATGCCCAAGATCGACGGTCCTCAGTTGATCCGTAAAATCCGCGCTAAAAACAAGGTCGCTGGCCGCCACAGCTATATTATCCTGCTAACTGCAGACGAGTCGGAAAGCGCCCTGCGCGACGCCATGCTCAGCGGAGCCGACCACTACCTCTACAAAGATGCCAAGGGTGACAAGATCATCAACTGCATCGAGTACATCGATACCCAGTTCCGTGCCAAGCAAATATTACAGGAGCTTGAAGAGCAAGAGCAGCGCCAACGGGAAGGCAGCCACTCACCCAAAGTAGAGCAAGCGATCGCCTCCCCCCCTGTAGCCGAAGCGGCCAACGAGACCACAGCCGTTGAAGCTGAGCCCGAAGTTGAAACAACGGCGTATCAAGGCCCTCGCCCCTCACAGCTGTCCTATTTAATAGTTGATGACGAAGAGTTCTCAGCAGAGAGCCTGAAGCGTGTGCTGCACAAACTTAAAATTGAAGACATTCGCATTGCTCGCAACGCCCTAGAAGCGCTGAAGCTGCACGAAAAGCAACGCGCCGACATCATGCTAGTCGACTATATGATGCCCAAGGTGGATGGCATCAAGCTAACTGAAATGGTGCGCAAAAAGGATATCGCCAAAGACCGTAAGACACCAATCATCATGGTCACCGCTGCAGCCAGCCTGAAGAAAATCGAAGAAGCCATTACCGCCGGTGTTGACGAGTACCTGTACAAGCCGCCGAATGCCCACGACCTCGTGGTGCGCATGGAGTCGGCCTTCAAAAAACACAACCCCGACGCCATCATCAGCCAGAACAGCTGGGCTAAGGTTTTTTAAGCCAAACTCTCTCGCAATTTAACCCAGTCGAAACACGGCCCCGGGTCTGTTTTGCGCCCCGGCGCTATATCGCTATGCCCCGCAACTCGCTCTACATTGATGTGCGGATAAGCTGTGAACAGCGCCTTTAGCAACTCGGTCAAGCTGGCGTACTGCTCATCTTCAAAGGGCAGGTTGTCACAGCCCTCCAGCTCGATACCGACGGAGTATTCATTACACTTCTCGCGCCCGGCAAAGCTAGATACACCCGCATGCCAAGCCCTCAGGTGAAAAGGTACAAATTGAATCAAGCGACCGTCGCGGCGTATCAATATATGTGAGGACACCTTCAGTTGATGAATTGTTTGGTAGTAAGGGTGCTCATCAGTATCTAGGCAGTTGGTAAATAACTGCTCTATGCCCTGCCCGCCAAATTCACCCGGCGGCAGACTGATATTGTGTACCACAGCCAAGCTAATTTCATCGCCCTCACGGGCATCACAGTTTGGTGAGGCAATATACTCCACACCTTCGACTAAGCCACTCCCAGAGCATATCCGCATTATTCGGGTACCAAGCTAGTAATGCGCCAGTTGGCACCTTTTTCTAGACCTAGACAGTCGACTATCCAAGGCAGTGCCGATTTTAAATCATCCACCAGCTGCCAGGGCGGATTAACCACAACCATACCCGAGCCCGTCATACCAAACTCTTCACTATCAGGACGCACATTCATTTCTATCAAGACGACATTTTTGATGCCGCTTTCTTTAAACTGCTGCTCTAGTACGTCGATGCGCTTGCGCTGCACCACGGGATACCACACAGCATAAATACCCGTGGCAAAACGCTTATAGCCATTTTGCACCGCCTGCACCACAGTCTCGTAGTCGCTCTTCACCTCATAGGGCGGGTCAATCAAAATCAAACCACGCTTTTCAACCGGTGGCAGTGCCGCCCGCAGCTGGTGGAAGCCGTTTTCCTGGTGCACATTAATACGTCTGCGCACATCTCGGCGCGCTTCAAGCATATTGTTGCGCAGTATGCGGCTGTCGGAGGGGTGCAGTTCAAACAGTTCGCTGCGATCTTGCTTGCGCAGCAGACATTGCGCCACCCAGGGAGAACCCGGGTAGTGGCGCAGCTCCGCAGAGCCATAGCCCTGGGGGTTCATGTCGCGAATCAAGCTGAGATAATTTTTGACCACCTCGGGTGGGCTAGGCTTGACTAAGACCTTGGCAATACCATCGGCATACTCAGCGGTTTTTGCTGCAGACTCCGAGCGCAGATCGTACAGCCCTGCCCCCGCATGGGTGTCCAGATAGAAAAAAGATTTATCTTTACGCAATAGAGATTGCAAAATCAGCACCTGAGTCAGGTGCTTTAGTACATCGGCGTGATTGCCCGCGTGGAAGGCGTGTCGGTAACTTAGCATGGGGGTATTCTAACGTAAAAAACGATGTCAAGACTGCCGCACTCGTCAATTAACCGTTAGAATGCGCCCCATGTTCCAACTCAACCCGCAACAATCAGAAGCCACCACCTATACCTCCGGTCATGTACTGGTGCTAGCGGGTGCCGGCAGTGGCAAGACACGGGTGATCACCGAAAAAATAGCGCGCCTGATTCAGGTCGAGGGTTATGACACACGACAGATCTTTGCGGTAACCTTTACCAATAAGGCCGCCCGCGAAATGCTCGAGCGTATCAGCGGCACCCTACCCGGTGGTAGCACTAAAGGCCTGTCTATCACCACCTTCCACACTATGGGCCTGAATATACTTCGTCAGGAGTATGAGCACCTAGGCTATAAGTCGGGCTTCACCATCTTTGACAGTGCCGACTCCAGCTCTATTCTGCGCGAGCTACTGCGCGAGGGAGACGACGGCTACGGCTCGGATGAAGACACAGCTAAATGGGCCATCTCGAATTTAAAAAACGACTTCATCTTCCCCGAAGACGCGGTCAAAAAGGCCAAGACCGGTGAAGAGCTGGCCCTCGCCAAACTGTATTCCCGCTACCAGCGCCAGCTACTAGCCTATAACGCGGTAGACTTTGACGACCTGATCATTCAGCCGGTCAAGCTATTCAAGGATAACAAGGAAGTACTGACCCGCTGGCAGGGCAAGGTTCACCATTTATTGGTGGACGAGTATCAAGACACCAACGCCAGTCAGTATCAAATGATCAGGCTGCTACTCGGTCACCGCGGCAAGCTCACCGCAGTAGGCGACGATGACCAGTCAATCTACGCCTGGCGTGGCGCGCGCCCTGAGAACCTACAGATACTTAGCGATGACTACCCTAGCCTGAAAGTCATCAAACTGGAACAAAACTACCGCTCTACCTCGCGCATTTTAAAATGTGCCAACGACGTGATCGCCAACAACCCTCACGACTTTGACAAGAAGCTGTGGTCGGATATCGCCCAGGGCGAGCGCATCCGCATCGTACCGACCAAGAACGAAGTCGAAGAAGCGGAGCGTGTGGTCAGCGAGATCATCCGCATTAAATTTGCCCGTCGCGCCCAAGATGGCGACTTTGCCATACTCTATAGAGGCAACTTCCAGTCCCGCGCCTTTGCCACCGCCTTGCGCAGCCACAACCTGCCCTACAAAGTCAGCGGAGGCACCGACTTCTTCCAGCACGCCGAGATCAAAGACGTACTCGCCTATCTGCGTCTAGTAGTCAACCCCGAAGACGACGCCGCCTTCCTGCGTGTAATCAATACCCCGCGCCGCGAGATTGGCACCTCCACCCTAGAGAAGCTCAGCGGCTATGCCCGCTCCCGCGACCGCACCCTGCTGGCAGCCTGTGATGAGATGGGGCTAGAAAGCGCGCTTGGTGGCCAGGCTCTGCTGCGCCTGCGCCGCTTTAGCGACTGGATCAAAGAGCTGGGTATTCACGCCCGTGAAATGAACGCCACGGAGATTACCAAACACCTGCTGGAAGATATCCACTACGACAGTTGGCTGTTGGATACCGCCAAGACCAAGGAGCAGGGCAAGAAGAAGATGGACAACGTCAAGGAGCTGCAAGACTGGATTGCGCGCATGGTCAAAAAGCAAGACGATGAAGACGGCGGCCACTTTAGCCTAGAAGACCTAATCTCCAAGGTCACCTTGATGGATATCATGGAGAAGCAAAACGAAGACGGCGAAGTCAGCGCGATCAACCTAATGACCCTGCATGCGGCCAAGGGACTAGAGTTCCCCCATGTATTCCTAGTTGGCGCAGAAGAAGACATCTTGCCCCACCACGTCAGCATCCTAGAAGACAATATCGAAGAAGAGCGCCGCCTCTGCTACGTGGGCATCACCCGCGCCAAACGCACACTCACCATCACCTATGCCAATGCGCGCAAACGCGCCGGAGAGTACATTAGCTGTACTCCAAGTCGTTTCTTGGAAGAGCTACCCGATCAGGAAATTGACTGGGAGGGTAAAACGGTTGTTAGTGAAGAGGTGGCCAAGGAACAGGCGACTACGAACTTCGAGATGATGCGACAACTGTTGAAGAAGTAGTCACGTATTTACCGCTCATATTACTATTGCCTATCTCAGCTTTTCCATGGAACAGTGTCCCAATGAATACATAGCCCCCCCTTATTACGACTTCAATTTTATTTGTTGGTGTTTTTTTTAACTGCGCTCGCCATCAAGTTTAGTACTCAAAAATCAACAAACCATTAGTCGTCAATACTTCATCCACGCCTAACCGCTTACTCGCCACCGATACTTGGGCCTACCTAGCCCGAGCAAAGTTAAACCTGAGCAATACTAAGGCGGCTAAAACAGCTTACCCCCATGTTCTCACCCGCTATCCGGCTAACTACAAGGCCAATGCCTTCTTTAAGCAATAGCCCCTCCCAGCCATGTTAGAATAGCCGCTCACAACAACCAGCGCAGTGAGCGGCACATGTCACAAGACCTATACATTAATAATGCGGACAGCCTGAAAAGCCTATGTTCCAAGCTAGCCCAGGGTGACTGGATCACCTTGGACACCGAGTTCCTGCGCGAAAGAACCTACCGCCCGCAGCTGTGCCTAGTGCAACTGGGCAACGCCGATACCATTGCCTGTGTCGACCCCCAAGCAATTGACGACCTCAGCCCCCTATACGAGCTGCTCGCCGATAGCAGCGTAGTCAAAGTACTGCACGCGGCCAGCCAAGACTTAGAGATTTTCTATCAAGATATGGGAACTGTGCCCTCGCCTATTTTTGATACTCAGATTGCCGCCAGTCTACTCGGCCACGGCGAGCAAGTTGGCTATGGCAAGCTGGTTGAGATGGTCTGCAAGACACAGCTCGATAAGTCACAAAGCCGTACCGACTGGAGCCGCCGCCCCCTGAGTGAAAAGCAAATCAGCTATGCCGCAGATGATGTACGCTATCTGCGCGACGTCTACCATCAGCTGTGCAGCGAGCTAGCCGAGCTAGGTCGCACCGACTGGCTAAAGGCCGATTTCGACGCCATGACTCAAGCTCAGAAATACGAGCCCGACATGGAAAATGTTTGGAAACGTGTAAAACAGCACAACCGCCTGAAAGGCGTGCAACTGGCGGTGCTCAAGAAACTGGCCCAGTGGCGTGAGGAAAAGGCCGTAGAAAAAGACAAGCCGCGCAAGTGGATGGCCAGTGATGACTTATTAATCGACCTCAGTCGCACCCTACCCAGCACAGTGGATGAGCTCAGTACGCTGCGTAGCGTAGACGCAAAGTTCGTTCAACATCGCGGTACCTTCATGCTCCATCTGATAGCCGAGGCCAAGCAAACGCCCAAAGAACAATGGCCGGTAATCAAAAAATTTGACAAGCTCAGCCCCGGCCAAGATGCCTTGGTTGACTATCTATGGGCAGCGGCCAAATTAAAGGCCAACGAACATCAGATATCCCTAGCCAGCTTAACTACCCGTAAAGAGGTGGAACGTTTAGTCAGCGGCGATGAAAATGTAGCCGTAATGAAAAGCTGGCGTCATGTTTTGCTAGGCGAGACCTTGAAAAGATTAATAGACGGCCTCATATTATTGAAACCCTTAAATGGAGCATTAATTTTAAAGGAACAGGAATGAAAGAATTATTATTAGCCAGCGCAATAGCTGGCATTGCCGCATGCAGTGACGGCAGCGATAGTACCGGATCAGCAGAACAAGATACTAAAAACATTCGCGCTGACATCCGCGCCGAGGCCCTCAGTGCCAGTAGCACCGTGTTAGATGTCAGCCTAAGTATTGCCAGTGATACCGATCAAAAAATCAAGCTAGAGAATGGCGACCAACTCAGTGCCTCCGCGGGGGGTGAAACTATTCAGCTCAGTTTAAAAGAAAACTCTGTAAAACCCGTCTATGTGGGGACGCTAAGCACTGGAGCCGATAGTACTGTGATCACAGTAGCGCTTAAACGAACCACACCACCGAGTGATGCAGGCATCCCATTCCCTAGTGAGCAAATCAGTAAACCCGACTTTGATGAGATATTTATTGACGCTCCAAATTCGGTCGCAACCTTGCCTGCTAGTTTCACTGTTAGTACACCAGCAGCCGCCACCGAGTTCACATCAGCTTTATCTACAGTACCATTGGCATGGACTCCCTCAGGTTCAGGTGACGATATGCGCCTACTGTATAGCACTACCTGCCCACCCTCTCCGGCTAACAATGCCACTAGTATTTCAGGGGAGCTTGTTATTTCTGGGGACACCGGCAGCCAAGCAGTACCTATGATCGATCTACTGTCGACTCAAGGCACCAGCAAAAAGTGCAGCATTCAATTAGATGTGATCCGTGAAGCGTCAGGGGCACTAGACACAGCCTACCGAACTGGCTCGATTTTCGGTACCCAGCGCCGTACTGTCACCATCATATATTCGCCATAGAGAATGATCATGAATAAATATTCATTAGCACTGCTACTATTAGCAAGCTCGAGCTATGCCCACGACACCGGTTACAAACACTTTCACGACGAGACAGCAGCTGACTCGCCGCAGCAAGCTCAGTACCCAGTACAAGGCTACACACCTCCCGAGCTTAAAATTTATGGCGAAGTGGGTATCCACCGTGTGCAAAAATTCAAGGTTAAAGACACTACATCTTCTGCTCGCCAAGATAAGCATGGAGCATTCAATGTTAATCTAGGCTATCAGTTTCACCCCAACCTCTCTGCAGTAGCGGGAGTTGTTGTCATCGGCATTAGCGAGGCCAAAGGCAGTAACAGTTCTAGCAACTGGGAAATAGAAACCCATGTACGAGGAACTACACTAGCGGCGCGAGCCCATTGGCCACTAACAAAAGAACTAGAGGCCACCTTAACTGCAGGCTGGATGCGATGGCATACCGAAACTGAGATCACGGTCAACTACGCTGGCCTTAGTACTCCAGGCAAAGGCAAAGTACACAACGACGGTATAGACCCGTATTGGGGCTTAGGGTTGAATTATGCTACCTCTCACAACGTTTCTCTAGGCTTGAGCTATAATCGTTTTAAACAAGACAATGTTTATAAAGGAACGAGTATTAATCGTGACTTGGAGCAGTCTACCCTAGGACTGAACCTACAGATTAGACTCTAATTAGCATGCAAAAAAATGGCTTTCAATTTATTTTCTTTACCTATGCAAAGCTTAAGCCATGAGTGACGCCAATCATCCATCCCTGCCCTTTACTCAGCAAGCCAGAGCCATAGAGATCCTCAACCAAATCTCTATCTTTGGCGCGCTAAGTGAAACCGACCTGTACCAAATTTTTCGCCTATCTAAGCAAGTCAGCTACCGGGCAGGGGAAATCATTTTTGAGCAGGGCAGCGCCCCCGATTTCATCTATGTGGTCTTGGATGGCGCCGTACATATTCTCAGCCACAGCGAGCAACAGCCCCAGCAAGAAGTGGAAATTGCCCGTATGGAAGTAGGCCAGTGCTTTGGTGAGATATCCGTGATTGGCATCCAGCCCCACACCGGCAAGGCGCGAGTATTGCGCGACAGTACCCTGCTATTGCTATCTAGTGCGGCGCTGTTTGATCTGCATGAACACCACCCTGAGCTATTTGGCATGCTAACCTTGAACATCGCCCGTGAAGCCTGCCGCCGCCTGTGTAAAACCAATGAAACTTTGCTGCAATACGCAGCCCACAGTAAATAATGCCTCAAACTATTCACGCACTACTCGCGGCCTCCGCCGCAAAGATCAACTCTGACAGCCCCCGCCTAGATGCGGAGCTATTGCTAGCGCTAGTGGTAAACAAGCCGCGCAGCTATTTTTTCAGCTGGCCTGAAAAAATTTTAGCCGAGACCGACATTACCCAGTTCCAGCAGCTATTAGCACGTCGCATTCACGGCGAGCCCATCGCCCATATACTCGGTGAACAGGAGTTTTGGTCTCACACATTTAAGATCAGCGCCGACACCTTAATCCCCAGACCAGATACCGAGGTACTAGTTGAGCAGGCACTAGAGCAACTGCCCCGTGAGCAAGCGTGTAATATCGCCGACCTGGGTACTGGCAGTGGCTGCATCGCCATCAGTATTGCTCTAGAGCGCCCGCACTGGCAGGTCACTGCCGTCGATCTCAGCCCCGCCGCCCTTGCGGTGGCCAAAGGCAATGCGGATAGGCTGGCAGCGACGAATGTACAGTGTATTGAATCTAGCTGGTGCGATGCCCTACACGACAAGCACTATGACTTGATCGTATCCAACCCTCCCTATATTCGTGAGCAAGACGAGCACCTAGATCAGGGCGATGTACGCTTTGAACCACGCTCTGCACTAACGGCAGGAGAGGACGGCCTAGAGGATATCCGCATGATCAGCCAGCAGGCCAAAGCCAAACTGAAAAGTGGCGGTTTACTCATGCTGGAGTTTGGCTATGATCAGGCCGATGCAGTGACAGACATACTGCAAGGCGATGGCTATCAAAATATTCAACAGCATTTAGACATTGCAGGTATTGTACGTGCGCTATCCGCACACAGGGCAACTAGGGTCACGCTTTAATTTCATTCTACGCCACTGCCCTGCCATAGCGTCAAACATCATCAAGCGCCCCTCTAAGCTCTGCCCTACATGGGCCAACACCTTAATCGCCTCCAGCGCCTGCATACTGCCCATGACCCCCAGCAGCGGCCCCAATACTCCACGCTCGGCGCAGGTATCGGCTGTTTCTGACTCATCTGCATACAGGCAGCGATAGCAGGGGCCCTCGGGCATAAACACACTGACCTGCCCCTGCATGCGAATCGCCGCCGCTGATACCAGAGGTGTACCCGCCTGCTGACAGCCACGATTGATCGCAAAGCGT
>Ga0105356_10001827_pt1 | contig 21307 bp, 12 predicted proteins | sample GOMGulsemesocosm_3_FD_83502 | JGI IMG/M metagenome (GOLD analysis project Ga0105356, IMG submission 83502) | Methane-oxidizing microbial communities from mesocosms in the Gulf of Mexico - GOM9D Gulf of Mexico | ecosystem: Environmental > Aquatic > Marine > Cold seeps | place: Gulf of Mexico... | reverse complement strand
TTCCATACTTTTTTCAATACCGCAGGTACGCCAGTCACCGGTGATTTAAATGAGCATATAGAAGTCGTTGCTTTTGCTAGCCCTGCAGATTATGAAAAATATGCACCAGAATTTTTTGGTATCTCTACCGACAATGGTGGTATGTATCTAGAGGGCACACCAACGGCTCAAGGCAACCAAGCTCGCTTTATTGCAATGCAATGTCCAGATGACTGGGTAGGTGGCTCTTGTCAGTACATAGATCAAATCTATAACTTAAGACATGAATTTGTACACTATTTAGATGGTCGATATATTAAAGCGGGCTCTTATGGCTCGTTTGATTATAACGTTTCATGGTCAGAAGGTATGGCTGAATATATGGCGATGGGTGCAGAGCATACTCGTACATTAAATACCTTAAAGGGAGAGACAATTCCGCCACTTTATAACTTGTTATTTATGAGTTATGAGTATGACAATTTATACCCATGGGGCTATTTTGCCATGCGTTATTTGTCTGAAGAGCATAAAAGCGAAGTTGAATTAATAACCGCAGCCTTACAAGCTGGCGATAACAATGCCTATATCGCTACACTTAAAGCTGTAACGCTGCGCACTGAAGACGGCTTTGAAGCTTATATGTTAGCAAATTCTGAAACCCTTGCTCCAGCTGCAGCTCAAATACCGGCACAAGATACTATTGGTAGCTGTAATTTAGTACAAGAATATGCTCGTCATGTTGATGCTGCTTCAACTAACTTTACCTTTACTAATACTACTGACACACCAGTGTCATTATTTTGGTTAGATAGCACTAAAGGCGAAGCTAATTTTGGCAAGAACTATAAGACTCTAAATCAAGGTGATACTTATAACTCTAGCTCGTGGAAAGTAGGCGATCGCATGATGTTATCTGACAACAACATGAATTGTGTTGGTGTGGCGGTAATGGCAGAGAATGACAACAGTTTCACCATTACAGCTGACTTAGTGAAAGATGTGGTAGCTGAGGAGATCCCTGCAATAAATGAAATGGGTAGTTGTGCATTAGCACAGCCGCATTTGATTATGGATCAATCACATGAGTTCTCAATTACTAATACTTCTGACACGCCTGTGCGTTTATTTAGAATTGATAATACTAAAGGTACAATTATTACTTCAAGTGGCGGTACTGGCTTTACCCATGGTTACGGAGTACTAGCGCCTGGCGCAACTTATAGCAACGATGTTTGGTATGGAGATCGCCGATTAATGGTTACAGATAGCCAATTAAACTGTCTATCTGTTGGTGTATTAGATAACCCAATTGCTAGTTTTACTGTTGACCAAGTAATGGTTGCTAATGCAGCTCCAACTGAGGTTATCCCAGCAGCAAACACTATTGGTAGCTGTGCCTTGATGCAAAAACATTTAACGGGTCCTTTTGAAGCTGACTTCTCATTTATCAACAATAGTGACACACCAGTGCGTGTTCACCGTGTTGATAATGAAACAGGTGAGCTCAACGTTGGTTTTGGCTTTACTACGCTTACAACAGGCGAAACATATGACAGTGTCACCTCTTGGAAATGGTTTGGTAATCGCCGTGCTGCCATTACTGATGAAAATAATCAGTGTTTAGGTGTTGCGGTAATGACAGAAGAAAATACCAGTAACGATTATGTCATTACTAATGATCTTACTGGCGGAACAACAACGCCGATTGATTCTGATGGTGATGGCGTGATTGATAGCCTTGATGCTTTCCCATTCGATCCTACTGAAACTATGGACAGCGATGGCGATGGTGTTGGTAATAACGGCGATGTTTTCCCTAACGATGCAACTGAAACAAAAGATACTGATGGTGACGGTATTGGTGACAATGCTGATACAACACCAAATGGAGAGGTTGATACTGATGGTGATGGTCATTTAGACAGTGTTGATGCTTTCCCTAATGATGCAACTGAATGGGCAGATAGCGATAACGATGGCTATGGTGACAATGGTGATGCCTTCCCTAACAATGCAACTGAGTGGTTAGATACAGATGGCGATGGTCATGGTGATAATAGTGATCAATTCCCAACAGATGCAACTGAATGGGCTGATAGCGACTTAGATGGCTTTGGTAACAACAGTGACGCTTTCCCTAACGATGCAAGCGAATGGTTAGATACAGATGGTGACGGTCATGGTGATAACAGCGATGTATTCCCAAATGATGCAACAGAATGGTTAGACTCTGATGGTGATGGCATGGGTGATAACTCTGACCCTTATCCAAATGATGCAACCAATGGTGGTGGCGTGACTGTACCTGATTGTGGTGCAGCAACCATTACTAGTGGCAAACTAACACTTGATAAAAATGAGTGTGTAGCAGGTGGTCGTGGCTCGTATTATGTGTGGGTTGAAGAAGATAATACTAAACTATTCCTAACTACTGCAGGTGGTAATGGTGATGTTGGTATTTACTTTAATGCTGATACTTGGGCAACAACAGCCAATGCACAAGCATCTTCTGCTAGCACAGGTACTGCACAATCATTGCAAGTAACTGCAAATAGAGGCTGGCGTTACATTACATTAGATAGTTCAAATAACTATGCTGATGTAACCTTTAACGTTAGTTTAACTGGTCTGGTAACACCGCCTACACCACCAGCTCCGACTGAAATAGCAAATGCTTGTGCAGCAACTGCACCATTTACCTATGGCGCTTTAGAATCAGGTAAAGCTGTTTGTACGGGCAGTGGCCATAATAGCTACTATATTTATCTAGATGATAGTGTTAGCAGCATTGAAGTAAACACAGCTCATGGTACTGGTGATGTTGAGCTTTATAGCGGAACTAGCTGGCCATCAGCTACAAACCATAGCCATAAATCAACTACTGTAGGTACTAGCTCACAAAGCATTACCGTTAATAATCCGCCTAAAGGTTGGTATTATATTGCCGTTGAAAGTGCAGGTAGTGATGTTGCAGTGCAAGTTGATGTGAAATAGTTTGTTGGTATGAGAACTATTAACTAAGTTCAGTTCAAGTTAACTCAACTAAGTTTACTTAATTAAAGCGGGCCATTTGGCCCGTTTTTAATGGCTTCGAGACAAGCTTTGCAGCATAACTTTTATATGCCACTCTATATAAAACAGCTAGCAGGCTTTCACTTAGTCATTTTTAGGTGTTTTCTCAAGTTAACTGTTATAGTTTTAAAAGAGGTTTGTGCAGACACATATGGCTAAAAATCTATTTTTATTATTAATTTTAATAAGCTCGCTTATAGTCGAAAACGTACTAGCTAAAGAGGTTAAGTCGCTAGTACCTGTCTATGTATATCACCAGCAGCCACCATATATAATTCATCTTGATAAGCAAACGGGCTTATATTTTGATTTTGTAAAGCGTTTAAATGCCTTGAGTGATGACTATAACTTTGAAGTTATGTTTATACCCAGAAAAAGAGTTGAGCGTATGTTAGAAAGCAACTCTATGAATGGAATATTACTTGGCGTTAATCCTAAATGGTTTAAGGATAAAAATGAAAGTAAGTACCTATGGAGTTCGGTAATTTTTCATGACAGAGATGAAGTCGTATCACTAAAGGCTAAGCCTGTTGAGTTTAATGGGGCGGAATCTTTATCAGGTATGGTAGTTGGTGGCGTTAGAGGCTTTTATTATTATGGCATTAATGAACTTGTGCTCGCCAAAAAGGCCAAACGAATTGACACCGTAAATGAGCCCAACTTATTTATTCTTCTACTTAAGCAACGTGTTGATCTAACAATTATCAGTAAGCTCACTTTTAACTATATGGTTGAACAAAATGATTGGCAAAATGACTTTCATTTATCAACTATTCCTCATGATATTTATCAGCGCAGAATATTAGTCCCTCGTAATATGAAGGCAACATATCAACCACTGCAACAGCTTCTTGGAAAAATCCAGCAAGATAAAACTTGGCAACAAACCATAAGCCTTTATCAGTAGTTCCTCTAACTAGATTCTCAGAAGATCTTAGCGGGTGACAGGCCAAGACATAACAATTTTTGCACCTGATTCTGTATTTTCTAAGCTAAACTCACCACCATGGTTACGAGTGATCTCAGCACACAATGATAAACCAATACCTGAGCCATGACTTTTAGTTGTGTAAAAAGGTGTTAAGGCATTATCTAGGTTAGAAAAACCAGGGCCGTTATCGGTAACTTCAATCACTTGTTTGCCTTGTTGATAGAAAGTACTAACAGTAATTTTACAATGCTCTTTATCACAAGCTTCTTGAGCATTTTTGAATATATTGATCAGTATTTGCGCCATTTGTTGTATGTCTGCAAAGCATTGCGCATTACCTTGGAAGTGAACTGTACAAGGCTCAGTGATCATTGCTTTAGCTTCATCAAGTACTTCTTTTAAATCAAACCAGCTCGCTTGTGGTACGGGAAGGTGGCTTAATTGACTATATTGCTCAATAAAACTGAGTAAGCGATCACTACGCTGCTTTATTCTACTTAGCACCATACGAACTTGATCTTCATTAAAATTGTCATTGCATAATAAAGTGTCGGCCATTGATGCCATAGGTGTTAACGAGTTACGTAGTTCATGCGCTAAAACCCTGATCAGGTTTTGCTGGGTAATACTCTGTTGTTGGTGTAAAGGTTGCGAAATATCTAATGCAGAAAATATATGACAGCGTTTTTGTTGGAATAAATAGCTAACACTTTGGCACTGCCATTGTTGATTAAACTGGCTATGGGATAAGTTATCACTCTCTAATTTAAAACCTAAGTCTTGTGCGCTTGTGCCAATAAGCATAGGTTGTTGGATTTTCTCTTTCATGGCAATGTTGCGGTAACTTAATAGATTATTTTCATCAAATAAACACACGGGAATAGGCCAAGAATCTAAAATATGACTGAGTACATTTTCTAATGTTTGATTTTGTTGTACCTTTCTTTCATTACCTAGAGCAAGGGCAGATATTTCTTTTTGCAAGCCAGCAAGTAAATTGTCAGGGTGCTGCACTTTAAAACGTAAGTTAGTTTCGCCTTCTCGAATGATCTGTGTGTAGGTCGTGAGTTGCATAATGGCTTGTCGCCAGAAATGATAACAGCTCGATGTTAACCAGATGAGTGGGTAAGCGAGAAAAAATATGATGGTAGCTGTGGCTAATTTACTCCAACCCAAACTATGAGTTAATGCTGCACATAATACTAATATCACCACAGCAGTAGTTGTTAAACCTAAAGCAAGCCAGCGTTCGTGACTAAGCTTTAGGAAAAATGGTGAGGTTAATTTTTTATTACTATTCAACATGGTGAATGGCAAATTTTTCTAAACGACGGTATAGCGCATTACGAGAAATGTCTAATAGCTTAGCAGCCTCGATTACTTGGCCTCCAGTAACCTTCATCGCTTTTTCAATTAATTGTTTTTCAGCTTCTTCTAGCGGTTGTAGGATTACAGCGTCATTATTGTTGTCTGTATTTTCAAGCATTAGCTGTTGGGCGGAAATTTCATTTGTTGAAGTGAGCAATACTGCGCGTTCTATCACATGGCTAAACTCACGGATATTACCAGGCCAATTGTGCTGCTTTAATTTGCTCAAGGCACAATGACTGATAGTTAATGCTTGCTTACCATATTTACCGCTAAACTTATCGATAAAACTAATGGCTAATGCTTCAATATCTTCAATACGCTCTCTCAATGGTGGAATTGTAATAACAATGGTATTTAATCGGTATAACAAATCTTGACGAAAAGCTTGCTCACTTATTAACTGGTTAAGATCAGCATTAGTGGCACTAATTAAGCGCACATCGGCAACTTGGGTTTGGCTTGAACCCAAAATTTCATATTGACCGGTTTCTAATACTCGTAATAACTTGGGTTGTAAGGTTAGTGGTAATGAACCTATTTCATCAAAGAATAATGTGCCTTTATCAGCAAGTTGAAAACGACCTATGCGGTTTTGCTTAGCATCGGTAAAGGCGCCTTTTTGGTGACCAAATAACTCACTTTCAAATAAGTTATCTGGAATAGCCGCCATATTCACAGCAATAAGAGGTGATTGTTGACGTGATGATAATTGATGAATTCGCTCAGCTAATAATGATTTACCCGTGCCATTTTCACCTAATATCAATATGTTGGCATCAGTTGGTGCAATTTGTTCAACTAAGGTTTCAATGGCTTGCATACTGGCTGATTGGCAGACCCAGGTTTTTTTGTTGTCGCTGGCGAGTAGTTGTCGGTAGCCTTGGTTTTGCTCTTTTATCTTGCTAAAGCTTAGCTGCTGTTTAATGCTGTTTAAAAGTTTAAGTTTATTCCAAGGTTTTTCGATAAAGTCACAGGCACCATTTTGTAAGCCTTGAACTGCCAGATCTATTGAGCCCCAAGCTGTCATTAATATCACCGGAATATTTAATGGTTGCAGTTGCTCTAAAATAGCAAGGCCTTCTTGACCGCTAGTGGTATCGCGTGAGAAATTCATATCAAGCAATACTAGATCTGGTTTTTGACGAGTACTTTGAATGGTAATTTCTTTGGCATTTTCAGCTTCAATGATTTGGTAACCCTCAGCACTAAGCAATAAATTTAATGCTAAGCGAATATCTTCATCATCATCAGCAATTAATATGGTGGCATTTGTCATAGGGTGTTCCAAAACGTTAAGTGTAGAGTCTTTCATTAAAATATAAGAAAAAGAAAAGGAAACAAGCTCGCTGTTTCCTTTACCAATAGTACTAGTATGCCAATTACTTTAGATACTTGGCTAGTAATAAATGCCTGTTTTATCAGACATCTATTACTTATTGTTATTCCTCTCTTAATGCTTGCATAGGGTCACTACTGATAACTCGCCATGCCGGCATAATGACTGACAAAAGTACAATCATCACTAAAGCAGAATCTAAAGCTGCCATAGCTAACCAGCTAAAGTCAGGTAACATTTCTAAGTTTTGTGATATTTGTGGGTAAGCAAATACCGATATAATAAAGCCTAAACCTAAACCTATCACTAACATAGCAAGTGCATCTTTTAAGATGAAATTAACTAACTTTGCTTGTTTAGCACCCGTTGCCATACGCACGGCTAACTCATATTTTCTATGGTTGGTAGTCATTTGAGTTAGACCTGCTACACCAATAGCCGCTAAGAAAAGTGTTAAGCCTGTCATTGTTAATACTATCCATAAACTAAGTCGTTGGTTAAGGGTTTGTGTTTGCCAAATGTCAGCTAACGATTCAATGTCTATATTCGTTAGTCTTGGAAATTGGCGTTTAATTTCACTTTCAAGCATAGCAGGGGTGATAGTTTTGCCTTCAGCTAACATTACGGTAAATTGAATGGTTGTGCCTGGTCTTACTCTATGTGAGTAGACAGAAGGTAAGCCCAATGGATCTGCTATACCTGTTTGGCTTAAAGTATTAGCAACAATACCGGTAACAATTGATGGTGGTGTTGAGTTATCAGGACTCATTTGAATAGTTTTACCAATAACTTCGGCGTAAGTTAATTTTGAAAATAATGTTTTTGCCATATTTTCATCAATAACAATTCTATCTTCATCATTATCTATTTGCTCTTGGCTTAAATTTGCACCAGCAAGCATAGGGATATTGAATGTTGAAAAATAATTAGCCCCTAAGGTTTTTATTTGATGAATCACTCGCTCACCTGAATCGGCATCACGAAAAGCATTAACACGTAGAGAGCCGGACAAAGGCCCATAATTAGGCACAATTACTTGGCTGTCAGGTACTTGTTGCTCAATTAAAGTAGAAACATTGTCAAGTAGTTGTTTTGCTTCACTCTTGCCGTATGAATCGAAGGTGTTTATTTGAGTGATATACTCTTCATCGCTGATAGTCATAGCAACTTCATAGCTATTACCAATATCGTAGCCAGTATCTTGATAAACAGCTTGATAGCTTTGCATCGCTATCATTACTGATGCGGTTAATAATACTGAGGCAATTGAAAGCTGTAGTACCATTAAAACACGGCTCAACCACTGGTTACTTTGTGCTTGGATGCCTTTACCACTACTGTTTAAGTTATTGCCAAGCGCCTGCTTATCAATATCAACCAGTGCTAGCGCGCTAAATAAAACACTTAGCACTAAGATGATCACAATTGACGCAATTATGGTTGTGCTGTCAATGCCAATTGCTTCCATCATAGGTAAACTATCACCAGCGATTAGCGGTAAACTTCTTATTGCCCAACCCGTAACTAATAAGCCAGTTAATGCTGCTAGAATAAAACTTGGTAAGTTTTCTAGTAATACCAGTAGCCTCACTTTTGTTAGGCTTGCCCCCAAGCTAATTTGAATGGCAAACTCCTTAGTTCTACCTTGGTAGTGAGCGATAAATAAATTCAGTAAGTTAAGTGTCGCCATTAATAACAAGCCAGTGACAGCCGCAAATAAGGCAATAAGTAAGTTTTCAGTTTCGCCTAGCATATTGCTACGGTAGTTACTGCCTTTAGCCTCTTTGGTGGTGTTATTCATAAAGTCCATGAACATTTGAACTTGGTCGCCATCAACATTTCGGGTGACATAATCTTCTAACCAGGCATCAACCTGAGCTTGTGAAGGAAACTTTTCTTGGCCGTTACTTGACTTTAAAATTAGGTTGTCAATTTCATTACTGATGTTACCAACATTATCCGTTTGCGCTTTTACCTTGGTTAAGTTGGCAATAAACCATACTTGTTGCGCTAAAATAGCTTGGTTACTTTTTATTGCCATTACATCTTCAATAACACCGGCAATGATATAATTTTTATTGGTTATGGTTACCTGCTTACCTATAACTGATTTAAGGCCACCAAAAGCACTTTGCCAAAGACTATTAGAAATCCACACATACTTTTCTGGTGATTCGACCGTGACATTATCACCTAGTAATAACTGGCTACCTAAGACTGAAAGAATGTTATTTGAAGCTTCATAACGAGTAGTTGCGAAAGTTGTATTGTTTACTACAACGTCTTGCTCTGACGGGGCGATACCAGCCCATTCACCTAAATCAGCAAAGTGCTCACTAAAGTCAGCTAGGCGGTTCATGTTCCAATAAGAAACACTTAATGTCTCTGACATTTTAAAGCGATAATCAAAGGTACTTAGTGAAGCTTCATTTTTGACACCTTGCAGTGGCTTATATAACAAGGTCGATGAAATTGAAATAACACTAAGTACAGCACCTAAGGTTAAGCCTAGCGTTAAGATTAACGGTATGCTTAAGCGAGGCAGCGAAAATACCCGAGTTATGCCTTGGTATAATGATTTTTTGAATAAACTCATGCAACCCCCTGCAATGATTTTTCATTTTTTTCAGTTGGACTTTGAACAGCATTTATTTCTGAAACAATTTGACCATCAAGCAGTTGAATTTGACGACTTGCGCAGCGTGAGTAGCGACTGTCATGAGTTACCATTACTATGGTAGAGCCATCTTTATTTAATTGCTCTAACAACGACATAACTTGGTCGCCATTTTTACTGTCCAAGTTCCCTGTTGGCTCATCGACTAAGATTAAATCTGGTTTACCAACAAGAGCACGAGCAATAGCTATACGTTGCTGTTGACCACCAGATAACTGGTTTGGTCGATAATGTTGACGGTGTAGCATATCAACATGGGTAAGTACCTCTTCAACACGTTGTTTTATTTCTGCTTTTTTACCACCTCTGTGCTCTAGTGGTAGTGCAACATTTTCAAACACTGTTAGGCTATCGATTAAGTTAAATGACTGAAAGACATAACCAATATGTTCATTACGAATCTGTGTTCTCTGATCTACTTTTAAACCACTCGTTGCAATATTTGCTAGTTGGTAATCACCTTCACTAGCTGAATCCATTAAACCCATAATAGAAAGCAATGTTGATTTACCACAGCCGGAAGGGCCTGTAATAGCGACAAATTCACCTTGATTGATTTCTAAGCTAACACCTTGTAATGCATGGGTTTCTATTTGCTGGCTATCATAACGTTCGTGTATGTTTGACATGGTAACTACGTTTTTCATGTGATTTTCCTTAATTTATATCGCTATTTATTTGTTTATGTTTGTCTATATTAGTTTTGTATTTGTGTAGAGGTTTTCATTATTCAGTTAAGGTCAATTGTTGGTATTGGTTATATTGTTGTGTGTCGCTACTGACGATTTGTTCATCTTGTTTTAGCCCGGAAATGATCACTAATTTATTCTCGGATAATTCACCAAAGGTGACATCTCTTTGTATTAACAAGTTGTTGCTAGAGCGAACAAATAGGCTTTGTTTACTACGAGGGCGAAAGCCCGGAACTTGTGTAATGTAGTTAGTGTCTTGTTGGTGTTTAACAAATACTTGCGCTGATATAGACAATGCAGGGCGCGCATTTGAAGTTAATGGCTCATCAATGACAGCTTCTGCTAATACTGAGCCGTTACTGACCACACTTTCAATGCGAGTAATATGACCCTTAATGATGCCTTTTTGTGTATCTATTAACACAGAGGCATTGATATCTATTTGGTCAGCTTGATTCTGTGGTAGGCGTAAACGTGCAATTAACTCTTCATTACTGCCTACTTTTGCTAAAGATTGACCCAGTTGCACACTTTGACCTAACTCTATTTCTAAGGTTTGCAATGAACCATTAATGCCGGCCTTTACTTTCATATCATCGAGTTGCTGTTCAAGTAGGTTAACTTGAGCTTGTTGCTGTTTTATTGTGATATCTCGCTGAGTTAACTGGTGACCTTGCATCTCAATGAACTGCTTGTATTTTTTCTTTTCAAACTCCAGTTTTTTGCTCTCTTGTTTTACTGCTAATTTGGCGCGTTGTAATTCTATTTTTGAAGATACACCAAGGTCCATTAAGTTTTTGTTTACTGATAATTCAAGCTCTGCCTTTTCTATTTCTGCTTCTATATCAGCGATTCGACCTTGGTAGTTTAACCGCTCACTTTGTTGCTCGTATTTAAAGGCTTCTCTTTGCGCTAATTGTTGAGCTAGTTGACCATTAGCGGCATTAACTTCTTGTACCAGTTTAGGGTTTGCTAAATGCAAAATTACGGTGTCAGTGGTTACTTTAGTACCAGGGCGCACTAATATTTCAGAAACCTTACCTAATGCAGGGGCTGTTAATAATCGTTCTTTGGCTGAGGCAAATTCACCATAAGCATTGGCGAAAATATCTAAATCACCTTGTGCAACTGTTTGAAAGCTTAATTGACTTAATGGAACTGACTTTGTTGCTTTACCACTTACGCTATAGCCGGCGTAACACATTAATAAAGTAAAGCTGGTAATGGCTGTCCATTTTTTCCAAGGATTTTTTTTAGCTAAGGCGATTTTCATAAATATTCACTGTTGTTTTTAACTTGATGCTATTAACAATGAAATAACTGTGCCAAAAGTTAAGTGTGAACAAAATCAGTGGCTTATGGTGGCTCTGTTTGTTTTAAAGTAAATAAATGTTCGTTTATAACGAGTAGATGTTCGAAAGTAACTTTTTCTTCTGTCTATTTTAAATCTCGGGCTGTAATGCTGTGTAATGCCATTATTTTAGAAATTAAGGTAAGTTATTAATTAAGTGACAATAGGAAGGTTCAAAGACGAGTTTAATAACAGGTGTGATTTTTAGTGATATTGAATGAACAAGCTGAAGTTTCTATGTAACAAGGTTATGCTATGCATTTAAATAAACAGTAATTTAAATTGTGTTGAGTGTATGCTTATTTGACAATTTAATGGCTTCTAAAATGAAGAGCATAAAAGATGACTGAGCAGTTACCAATAATCATTAATATACATAGTGAGCTAGTTGAAAAGTTTCCAAAGATTAAATCGGTTATTAACAAGCTTGAAGCCCAGTTTAATTTTCATACCTTAACGGCAAATTGGTATGGTGATGAAGAACATATTTTGTTGATTCAATTGGCTTTAGAAACACCAATGAGTTTTAGTCAGCGGCAAGGAGAGTTAACGCAGCATTCTGCCGCTGAAATCGAGATCAGTAACTTTTCTGATGATGTGATTTGCCTATTTAATGATATTGAGCATCAGTTGCTTTGTCATATTGCTATTACTGAGTCGGAACTTACACTTCTTGAACAAGAGTCTAAGCTCTTGGTTGGTCTATTATCAGCAAAATTGCAAAAAGTGCTTAATTTGATAGCAAAGCAGCAATCATTGCCCAGTATATAACAGTGGATGTAATAAATTTCCATGGCTATTAATACTAAACGACTTGATCGCTTGCTCAGCGAGTTGTGCCAAATTAACCGTAAAAAAGTACGCTTAATTTTGGCTCAAAAAAGAGTCTATGTTGATGAAGTTTTGGCTACAGATATAGATCAAATTGTTGACCAGTTTTCATTTGTTGTGATGGATGGTGAAGTACTGCAGGCTAATAAGCCACAATATATTATGCTTCATAAACCTGTAGGTGTGGTTTGTGCGACTAAAGATGATAAACATAAGACAGTTATCGATTTACTAAGTGGACAGTATACTCAAGAAATTATCGAAAATTTACATATAGTAGGTCGACTCGATTTGAATACTTCTGGTTTAGTGTTGTTAACAAATGATAGTCGTTGGTCAGAGCGGTTAACTTCTCCTGAGCATAAAGTGGCTAAGTGCTATCAAGTAAAGCTTGGCAAGCCTATGACAACTGAATATATCAGTGCATTTGCCCAAGGAATGTATTTTGCTTTTGAAAAAATAACGACGCAACCAGCAATACTTAGCATTATTTCTCCGTTCGAAGCTGAAGTGACCTTAACAGAAGGGCGATATCATCAAATAAAACGTATGTTTGGTCGCTTTAGAAATCCGGTAGTTGCTTTGCATCGTAACTCAATTGGTCAGTTAAGTTTAGATGACTCACTTAGCAGTGGAGATAGCAGAGTCTTAAGTGCTAATGAAGTAAATAAGATAAGTGGTTAAAAATAACTCTAAAAGTGCACTTTTGTACTAACATTTTGATATTGCTAATAACAATATAGGCACTCGCTATTTAGCTTTGCTTGGGTATAATAGTTTTGCAGTAAAAAAATGTTTCTCAATGTAATGGAATCGTAAATGAATAAATTGTTGTTATTAGTTGTACCTGTTGTCAGCATGCTAGCGAGTTGTTCAAGTGTTGATAATGCATGTGAAGATGTCACTTTAGCCTCAGAGCAAATTCAAGAGTGTCAGGCACTTCATAAACAAATTATAAATGCGAAAAGTATTATTGTTCGCACAGAGTTAGATCGCCGTTATCAACAAGATTGTATTGATATTCGATTTTATCGAGATGACCGCCAAGCGGCTATTTGTGGGAATAAACATAAAGTTAAAGAAGTTAGAGAATCGGCTAAAGCAGAATCTCAGCAGTAAGTAGTATTTACTCATAAATATTTAGTCAATGTAGAAAAATGTGAGATAAAATTAATTAAACGGTATGGTAATTTTGAAACCAGAGAAACAAAAGGCTAATTCAATTAAAGTCACTGAACAGCAAGTAAATGCTTCGGATGAAAGTATTGCTAGATTGTCTGGTGAAGTTGATTTTCTGGAAAAAAAGAATGCTGATTTACAAGCTCGCTATACCGCATTATTAAAATTAAACCATCTATCTCAAGAATGTCATGACCTTGATACCTTTTATCCTCAAGTTCATAGTACTATTGCCTCGTTAATGACTGCGGAAAACTTTTTTATCGTTTTATATGATCAAACTTTTGATACTTTAGAGTTTGCTTACTATATCGATGAAAAAGATGATAAGCCACCGGGCATCATTGATTACCAAGATTATGAAGGTTCATTTACTAACTTAGTGATTGAGTCAAAACAGCCACTCTTATTGACGCCAGAATTAGAAAAACAGCTATTTGATAACTACAAAATAAAGCAGTTTGGTGCTCGTGGTACTGATTGGTTAGGTGTGCCATTACTGCAAAACGGTTTAGTCATCGGTACTATTACCGTACAAAGTTATGATGAAAAAATCCGTTATAATGAAAGTGATTTAAACCTTCTTACTTTTGCCGCTCAGCATATTGTTGGTGCTATGGTGCGCTTACAAGATCAGCAGCGTTTGAAAAATGCCGTTAATGCACGTACTAAAGAGTTAATGGCACAGATTCGAGAGCGAGAAAAGTCAGAATTACTGCAAGAGTCTCTATATAGAATATCTGAATTAACGACAAATATTGAATTAGATATAGATGCTTTCTATAGTAAAGTTCACAATATTATAGGTCAGTTGATCAATGCCAAAAACTTCTTTATTGCCAAATATGATAAAGAGTCAGAGACCTTGTTTTTTTCTTATTATGAAGATGAAAAGTCTTCAGATTTAGCAAGAGACTTCCAGCCAAGAAAGCTTTCAAATCGTTATTCTGAACTCGTGTTACGCCGCCGAGAAACTGTTTTACTTACATATCAAGAAATGATGACTTTACATCTAGAAGGCGAAACTAAAAAGCCACAAGATGATATTCATTCTTGGCTAGGTGTACCGTTAGTTTATTCAGGGCAGTTGCTTGGTGTCATGGTTTTACAAAGTTATGATTATAGAACTACATATAACCAACAAGATGCTGAATTACTTAACTTCGTTTCTAACCATGTTTCCGCAGCCATTAAACGTAGAGAGTTAGCCGATTTTGAACGACGTAGTCATGAATTACTAGAGCAGCAAGTTAAGTTACGAACACTGGCACTTGAAGATGAAATAACTCAGCGTAAACAAGCCGAAACGCTATTAAAACACACTGCGGCACATGACAGCCTAACAGGCTTGCCAAATAGAACTGTGTTTATTGATTTACTTAACCATGCTATTTCCTGTGCTAAACGAAAAGATGATTTTTCTTTTGCTGTATTATTCCTAGATTTAGACAGGTTTAAAGTTGTTAATGATAGTTTAGGGCATCATGCTGGTGATGTTTTATTGAAAATAATTGCTCGAGAATTACTTACAATTGTACGAGATAAAGATACCGTTGCTCGCTTAGGTGGTGATGAATTTGTAATCTTGATTGAAGACTTGAGATCAAGGGAAGAAGCCTTTGATGTAGCAAAGCGAATCACTAAATTTCTACAAGAGCCATTTACCATAGATAACCAGCTTGTTTATACTGGCACTAGTATTGGTATTTCGTTTAGTCATCAGCGTTATGAAAATGCCAATACCATGTTGCGTGATGCGGATACTGCTATGTATCATGCCAAAGATAGTGGCAGAGGACGATATGAAGTCTTTGATGACAGTATGCATAAAAAAGTACAACATGCCCTAAGTCTTGAAGCTGATATTCGAGAAGCAATTACTTGGCAGGAGTTCATCCCATATTTCCAACCGATCTTAAAACTCGACACCCAAGAAATTAAAGGTTTTGAAGCGCTGGCTCGCTGGCAAAGTACTAAGCGTGGCTTTGTTTATCCTGATGATTTCATCCCCTTGGCTGAGGATAATGGCTTAATTCAAGCAATAGATATGCAAATTATTGAGAAATCCTGTCAGCAGTTGAAGACTTGGCAAGATGAACTAGGTTGTGATGATCTATATATCAGTTGTAACTTATTCTCTAAACAATTCTTTAGTACTAGTTTACCCGAAGATATTGAAAGGGTATTAAAAAGAACAGGGCTAGCACCTCATCATTTAAGAGTTGAGCTAACTGAGCGCGCTTTATTAGAAAATGCAGAAATTGTACTAACCAATATGCAATCGCTCAAAAAAATGGGCGTGAAAATACTGCTTGATGATTTTGGTACCGGTTATTCAAGCTTGGGTTATTTACACCGTTTCCCAATCGATGTTCTTAAAATTGATCGCTCTTTCATTAGCAATGTTCATGAACATGATAATCATCGCGCAATTATTCGTACCATAGTTGATTTGGCCAATAACTTACAAATGTCGACGGTCGGTGAAGGGATTGAGAACTTAGCCGATGCTGAGCTTTTACAGCAAATGGACTGTGCCTATGGGCAAGGTTATTATTTTGCCAAGCCTATGTCTGCCTTGCAAACAACCGCCTATATTGTTGAACAATTAAAAAAATAATACTTCTATTGTCAAATTTGTATCTATTAGTGACTTTCAGCATATTCTATTGTTGATTGTTATTCTTCCCCTATTTTAAATTGTAAATTCCTGAAAATAACCAGCACATTCTGTGGTTGTTTCCCTAAAATTCGCATATAAATTTTATGTTGTCTTTCGCTAGTAATATTTTATTAATGGCAAATTCAGCTATAACTAATGCAGGATTAAACCTGCTTGCATTTGAGGAAACAGCCATGCTTTTTACTGGTTCATTAATTACTGATTGCCCTATTAGACAAAAAATCCGCGAGTTTTATCGTATTGATGAAAATGTTGCCGTTGACCATATTTTACCTGCAGCAGAAGTAAACGTAAGTGCACGAAGCCGTGCATGGGAACGTGCACGAAAAATGGTTTTGCAAATACGCCAAGACCAAGAAGGTAATGGCGCAATAGATGCACTACTTAATGAATATTCACTTTCTTCAGAAGAAGGTGTGGTATTGATGTGTTTAGCCGAAGCTTTATTACGTGTACCAGATAAACATACGCAAGATGAACTTATCAGAGATAAAATATCTCAGGGTCAATGGACCAATCATCTAGGTGCAAGTGATTCATTATTTGTTAATGCATCTTCATGGGGGCTATTACTTACTGGCTCTATGGTTGATTATGCTGATAAACGCAAGAAAGACCACTTTGGTTTATTGAAAAAAACTGTCGGTAGATTAGGTGAGCCGGTTATCCGTAAATCAATGAACTACGCCATGAAAATCATGGGTAAACAGTTTGTTATGGGTGAGAACATTAAAGCCGCTACCGTTCGCGCAGCAACTAAAGAACAGCAAGGTTATGTTTATTCATACGATATGCTAGGTGAAGGTGCTCGCACGATGGCTGATGCAGAAAAATACCTTAAAGCCTATGCCGATGCTATTGATGATATTGGCGAGGTTGCTATTAAGTCGGGTAAAAATGATCCGCGTAAAGTGCCTGGTATTTCGATTAAATTATCTGCCATTCACCCTCGCTATGAGTTCTCTCATAAAGGCCGTGTGATGGAAGAGCTGGTGCCTAAGCTGAAAGCCCTTTGTTTACAAGCTAAACAGTACAATATTGGTTTAACCGTTGATGCTGAAGAATCAGAGCGTTTGGATATCTCTCTTGATGTTATTGAGGCGGTATTTACGGATAGTGAACTTGGTGATTGGCAAGGCTTTGGTTTAGCACTTCAAGCTTACCAAAAGCGCGCTATATTCGTGGTTGATTGGTTACGTGAATTAACAATTCGTACTGATAGAAAGATGATGGTACGTCTAGTAAAAGGGGCCTATTGGGATACTGAAATTAAAAATGCTCAAAAAGATGGATTAAAGCATTTCCCGGTATTTACACGTAAGTCATCTACTGATGTTTCTTATCATGCTTGTGCTAACAAGTTACTTGAATACCGCGATACTATTTACCCTCAATTTGCTACACACAATGCCTATACTGCAGCAACCATAGTAGAATTAGCTGGCGATGATAAAGCTGGTTTTGAGTTTCAATGTTTACATGGCATGGGTGACTCTTTATACGACCAAATAGTTAAAGAAGACAGTATTCAGTGTCGAATCTACGCACCTGTTGGGTACCACGAAGACCTACTTGCTTATTTGGTACGCCGTTTATTAGAAAATGGTGCTAACTCGTCATTTGTAAATGCGATTGTTGATGAAAGCCAGCCGGTTGAATCTTTATTAGAAGATCCAGTAGAAAAAACCCAGCGCTTAAAAGTTAAATATAATAATCAAATTATTATGCCAATTGACCTTTACCAAGGTGAAGGTGAGAAAGGTCGTGATAATTCGAAAGGTTTAGACTTAACAGATATCAATGATTTAACACCGCTGAAAACATCATTAGATAACTGGTTTGTTGATAATCTACTTAACAAAAATGATGTGCCTGAAGGTGCCAACGCGGTTAGAAACCCTGCAAATCGCAGTGAAATCATTGGCTTTCAGCAACACGCTAACCACGATGATATGCTGGCGATGATTGATAGTGCAGAAACAGCTTTTAAGACTTGGTCAAAAACTCCAGTTATTGAACGTGCGGAATTATTATGTCGTATAGGCGATATTTTAGAGCGCCATATGGACGAGCTTATTGGTTTATGTATTAAAGAAGCTGGTAAAGTTGCGCAAGATGGCATTGATGAAGTACGTGAAGCGGTTGATTTTTGTCGTTACTACGCCGCTCGAGCTGTTAAGTTAAGTGAAGATGAGCGATTAGAAGCGCGTGGTGTAGTGTTATGTATTAGCCCGTGGAACTTCCCGTTAGCTATCTTCTTAGGTCAAGTTGCAGCAGCAATTGCTACTGGTAATACCGTTTTAGCAAAACCTGCAGAACAAACAGGATTAATTGCCTTACGCACGATTGAGTTGATGAAATCTGTTGGCTTACCAGAAAACGTAGTACAAGCTGTTATTGCTCGAGGTAGTGCGGTAGGTAACACTATTATCCCTGATGCCCGGATTCAAACAGTAATGTTTACGGGTTCAACAGAAACAGGTACACGTATTTCGCAAACTCTTGCAGAACGTGGCGGTGATCAAGTTCCTTTAATCGCCGAGACCGGTGGTCAAAACTGTATGGTGGTTGACTCAACAGCATTACCAGAGCAAGTCGTTGATGATGTAATTTCATCTGGCTTCCAAAGTGCAGGACAACGCTGTTCAGCACTGCGAGTACTGTTCTTACAAGAAGATATTGCTGATAATGTCATTGACATGTTGAGAGGTGCCTTAGCTGAATTGCACATTGGCAACCCGGCAAAATTAAGTACAGATATCGGTCCGGTAATTGATCAAAAAGCGCTTGATGCACTTAATGCCCATGCTGATTATATGAAGTCACATGGTAAATTATTATATCAATGTGAGTTTTCAGATGAAGTTGTTGACGAGAATGGCCACTTTTTCTTTGCTCCGCGTTTATATGAAATTGATGATATTAGTGTACTTAAACAAGAAGTATTTGGTCCTTGTGTACACATAGTTCGTTTTAAAGGCAATGAAATAGAGAGCGTTATAGATAAAATTAACGGTACAGGCTTTGGTTTAACTATGGGCATTCATACCCGTATAGAACATAGAGCTGTTGAGTTAGCTAAATTATCTCGTGCGGGGAATATTTACATTAACCGTAATATGATTGGCGCAATTGTTGGTGTTCAACCATTTGGTGGTCGTGGCCTTTCAGGAACGGGTCCAAAAGCTGGCGGTCCAAACTACCTAACTCGCTTAGTGAAAGAAAAAGCAACGCCAAATGCTAACGACTTCAATTTCCCTGAAGAAAAAGTAGCGGGTTTAACGGGGACGGCATCAGAAAACCATGAAGCTACACATATTATGGATAAAGCAAATTGGGCAGAGAAAGAATGGCGCTCAACAGAATTAAATACCCGTATTTCATGTGTTCGTCAATTACTTGCCAAAATCGCCCATGTTGAGATTGTTGATGATTTAGCGGATGACTTAAACCTTACCTTAGCTTCAGCACGCTCACAGCTTATAGATATTGAGAAGCGCCTGAAAAAACCTGAGCAACTGCCTGGTCCAACGGGTGAATCTAACATTATTTATCTTGAAAACCGTGGCAATATTATTTGTTACGCCGATGAAAATGTGAGTTTTAATTTTTGGGTCCAGTCTATTGTGACTGCGTTAGCAACGGGTAATACCGTTATTACTGTAGTTTCTGATTTGTTCTATCAAGAAGCCTTAGCCTTCAGAGATAAGTTTATTGCTACGGGGGCAGGTCATGATGTCTTCCAAGTGGCTAAACTGTCTCACTTAGCAACTATGCTTAAACACCCTGCATTATCTGGTGTGGTGGTAGACAGCCACTGTGAAAGTAAACACTACATAAGTGAAAGATTGGCACAACGTCAAGGTGCAATTTTACCGGTAATTAGCTCCGAGTATTTTGATCACTTGATTCAACGCCTAGTTACGGAAAAAACCATTAGTATTGATACCACAGCTTCAGGTGGTAATACGTCATTAATGACTATGGTTGAAGAAGATTAATATCAGGATATAACCACTTTAAGGTTAATGATTAAGGCGCGAGCTGTTACCGGAAGGTAGCGTTCGCGTTTTTTGTTTTCATCATGAGTAGTCTATGGCAATATTGCCTTTTACCCCTATTAAGTAGTGCCCTTATGCCTAGTAACAAAATAAAACCTTTAGATCGTATCGATAAAGTTATTTTATCTACGTTACAGTCTGACGGTAGGATTTCAAATGTAGAGTTAGCTAAAAAAGTGAACCTAAGTGCGAGTCCTTGCTTGGATCGAGTAAAGCGTTTAGAGGCCGAAGGCTATATCGAGCGCTACGGTGCTTTTCTAAATGCAAGTAAACTAAACTATGGTATGACAGCATTTGTGCAAGTAACTCTAAGTAGTACAACGTCTGATACCTTTAAGCTATTTAAAAAAGAAGTTGTTACGATTAAAGAGGTCGTGGAATGTCACTTGATAGCGGGTGGTTATGATTACTTGTTGAAAATTAGGTTCGCTGATATGCCAAGCTATCGATTGGTTTTAGAGGAAATAGGGGACTTACCTGCGATATCGCAAACTAGTACTTATGTTGTTTCGGAGCATGTGAAGTCAGATAGTGGTGTTCCATTTGATTAGTATGTTCAGTGAAGGTTTTTATATAGATTTTTATGTGAGTAAATAGAATCATAGGTAATTTATTTAATCGTTAATCTGCATTGTTAACCTGACTTACTTTTGCTATATATTTAAATGGCTTAGATTTAGAGTGACAACTCAAGGAATAATATGAACGCACATGAATATGCACTACAGGCTAATGGCTCATTTGCTTTACCGGACGCTTGTTTTAAAGTAAAAGCATTAATGGAAGATGAAAGCTCTGAGATATCTGACTTTGCTGACGTCATCGGTATTGACCCTTCAATGACCTCACGCTTATTACAAATCGCCAATAGTGCTATTTATAGCTTTCCTGGCGAAATTAGTACCATCTCTCGCGCTATTACTATTATTGGCACACAAGCTATTTATAATATGATGCTTGTTGATGTTGCAGCTTCTGCCTTTAAGCACTTTGAAAATCAAGCTATAGATTTAAAGCGCTTTTGGCGTATGAGTGTCTATTGTGGACTTGCTTCTAAAAACCTTGCAATTAGTGCTGGAATTCGTGACATTGAGCGCTTATTTGTTGCGGGATTACTGCAAAATTTTGGTGAATTATTAGT
>Ga0105356_10001825_pt1 | contig 21315 bp, 14 predicted proteins | sample GOMGulsemesocosm_3_FD_83502 | JGI IMG/M metagenome (GOLD analysis project Ga0105356, IMG submission 83502) | Methane-oxidizing microbial communities from mesocosms in the Gulf of Mexico - GOM9D Gulf of Mexico | ecosystem: Environmental > Aquatic > Marine > Cold seeps | place: Gulf of Mexico... | reverse complement strand
CGCATTTTTTTTGTGTTTTTTTCGTTGAATGAACTGGATAGCATGGCATAACAGTAATGTTATTCCCGCTCTTTTTAGCTATGTTTCATGTTTATGCGCTTATGCTTATAAGCGCATTTTTTTGTGTTTTTTTCGTTGAATGAACTGGATAGCATGGCATAACAGTAATGTTATTCCCGCTCTTTTTAGCTATGTTTCATGTTTATGCGCTTATTCTTATAAGCGCATTTTTTTTGTGTTTCCACTGAGATCATGTGCGGTAATGTGCGGTGAATACCGAGTTAACTCCTAGCTAGCCCCTAGTTAATGATGAAGTGTAAACTGGGAGGTGTGTTAATATCAAAAACCACTTAATCCCACTTATTCCTCGGCTGAACCACTGAAAGAATCGACAAAAGACTGTAGTCCTGCTTGAACTAATTCATAGGTTTTATCAATATTACTGGCAATATCTCCCTCTAATACTTTTAAACTGCCGAGTACATCCTTAGCCTCAGAAAAACCTTGTTCGATGCCACCACGAATAAGTTCAACGAACGTAGTTAACGATTCCTCTTCTCCCATTTCTGGATGTTGTTCTCGATAAGATGCCAAAAACTGGGTGCTAAACGCAACAATACGATCTGCCGTCGCTTCAGGGCTGAAATCAATCCCCGACTCATAAGTCTCTTCAACACTATTCTCAACCCCTGCCTCTTTGAGCGCTTCGTTTATTCCCTGTAAGGCAGTCTTTAACAACAGTGATAATGGCTGATCGCCAATGGTATTACTGTATTTTAGTGATGATTCTATAATGGCCGCGTTAAGTAGTTTTTTATTGCTGATAGCAATAGACTCAGGGACCTCGCCCAATTTTTTCTGATGGGCAAGCTCCGAGGCTTGCTGTCCCATGGGGGTACTTTCTTTATTATCCTGTGTTTTTGCTAAAGAGCGAACATCTTGGTTAAAGTGTGTAGTCGGGGTAATTGGTGAACTCATAATATCTACCTTAATGAATCAAAGCCTATATAAAAAGTATCGGCATAGTGATGTATAACTTAAGCAGTAATTTGTATAAAAAACGAACTGCAAACCAAGTGACTTTCCTTACTACCTTTTCGTGTTAGCAGTGACGGCACAGGCATGTAGAATATTACCTTCAACTCATTTGAGTGGGTTCACGTAAACAGCTACAGCTTGGCCGGCTTATATGTGGCTAACGCCCGTGCTGCATTTTAATATCTCGAGAACGGCTTGTATCAACAAACGCATTCGCTATACAATCTTAGGACAGGGTATTGGGATAGAATATCGAGATAAAATTACGCTACCCAATAACCGTATACAACCCGTTATTAATCATTGAAGTGCCTCTATTGAATTATCAACGTAAACTCAGTAACCGATTGCAGCAAATTGAAAGCATGGTGACATCGCAATACGACCACATTTGGGATTGCTGTTGTGATCATGGCTTATTAGGCTTTAGTTTATTGTCGAGCCAAGCAAGCAGTAACATCCACTTTGTTGATATTGTTCCAGAGCTAATGAGTGAGCTTGAACAAAAACTACAACGTTTTTGCCCTGAATCGCCGTGGCAAACCCACTGTATTGATGTCGCTAACTTGCCGTTAACGCAATGCAAAGGAAAACAGTTAATTATTATTGCCGGTGTTGGTGGCGACTTAATGATCCAGTTTATTGAGGCTATTATTCAACAACATAAAAGTGTTGATGCTCATGTTAACGTTGAACTTGATTTTTTACTGTGTCCAGTGCACCACCAATATGCCTTACGTCAGAAGCTAATCGAGTTTGATTTTAGTTTACAAGACGAAGTGCTAGTGGAAGAAAATCGACGGTTTTATGAAATACTGCGAGTATCATCGCGAAAAGATGCCGCTAGCAAAATTAGTCCTGTGGGTGAGAAAATCTGGCAGTCACTCTCTACAAAACTCTCTGCGATACAGTCGCCCAAACAAAGTAACGGCGCTGATAAGTACTTAGAGAAAACCCTTAAACACTACCAACGTATTGAGCAAGGTTTTCTGCAGAGTCCTAAACAAAATTCACACCAAAATAGAAACAAAAGCGTACAACATGTCATTGATGCTTACCGTACTTTAAAAAGTTAACTCAGCCAAGTCAGTCTGTATCACAATGTAGTGATTTTCTTAATTTCTTCAGAGTGAGGAAACGAGGGGTAAACTTGCTAACTCTCGTTAAGGCTTGTTACTTTAACTGTAGCATAACAATATCTTTTTCGTTCGCTGCTGTTTTATTCAGTAACCATCCGGAAGCAGGATGGATATCAGATACCCACCCCTCAAACACACCGTCAGCAAAAACCGTCGAACGTTTGTTCGTGGCAAATTCGAGATAAAACCAATCGTGATCATAAAAATAGACACCTTGATGATCTGCCATTATAAAAAATGAGTTTACAGGGATATTGTTGCTTATGAGCTTTATCCTGTTGTTGTTCATTGACCATAAACCGAGCTTGTTTATATATTGGAAGTAGACCGTGTCATCCAAAGAAAGAGTCAGGCCTAGATCGGTAATAAGCATCCGCTTATTGTGAGGGTTATGTAAATTAGTCGACCAAAGACTTCTCTGTTTCTCTGCATTTATGTAAAGGTAATCTTTGGTTATTGATGAAAAATTGAGCGGGTAGTTATGAGGACTCTCATCGATAATTGTTTCTTGATGGTTTTTTATTGATAGCTGTAATGTATTCTGTGCCAATTTAATTAACACATTACTTTGTTCTTGATCCCAGTAAATAAATTCAATTTTTTGGTTGTTTTTTAAGTAACTTAATTGCTGTTCTTTGTTGTTTTCATTTAACCAAACTTGATCTGCACCGCTCCTATTTGAGATAAATATAAAACGTTCACCTGAATTTGAATATTTTGCATCTCGGTCAATATAAGTACTATTTGACTGCAGTATTTGTTTGCCTTGATGAGTAATGTTCCAAATATCATGGTTTTCTTTTTGCTGAGTCACATATATTTTTTTGCCATTAGGGCTAAATCGTGGTCTATATAAGGTATTTTCTGTTAAGTAATTAAGCGCTTGCTCTCTTTTATCTAAATATAAAATGCGCATGTTGTTATTTTCTAATAACAATAAACCGCTACCGTCTGGTAGCCAACTGATATCTTTTGGAACATCTCTGTCTAGCCATTGAGTTATCAATGTTTTTTCTTGTTTACTCTTCGAAAATACTTGAATCGCAGCCCTTTTATTGTGAATAGATACGTAAGCAAATAAATTTTCATATTTACTGATTAAAAAAATATTTTCCTTGCTGTTATGTTTTCTTAATTGACGATCACTCAAGGTTAAAGAGTAGGTAGAAAATTGATAGTTTTCGTTTGGGTAAGTGTTTGGTACTGTTAGTAATAATTCATCATTAGTTATCCAGTTCAGACTTAAAATATTGTATTTAAGCTCAGTCATATCAACTTTTATATGATGCGTTTTTTGAGTAGTCAGATTGATCGTAAATTGAAATAACTGTACGTTTTTTTGAGCATAAAATGATGCGATTAATTCCTTTCCGGATACTGACCAAGTTAAGTTCTCCCAAGGATAAGAACTTGTTGCAACTAACCACTTATTGGCAGACTGATCGGTTATCACTAAATCAAAATTAGCACCATTATTTTCCACATAAACAACGTGACTACCATTAGGGTGTGGCTCAGCAGAATACTCGTAACCAACGATAGAAGTTAACGGTGTTATTTTTGTAAATAAGCGAACATCAGCAGGTGGAGTAGTCTCGGTTGCCTGATAAAATATCGAAAAACTTACCAAAACCATAAGTAAAGAAATGGCTATGACCCCATAACCAACAACTGATTTATTCACTCCTTTTTCCGCATGGGTCACTTTTACCGGAACATCCTCATGAGTCACTCTTAAGGGGGTATGTAATAGTTGATAGCCTTTCTTGGAGAAATTGGCAATATATGGTTCGTCTGTTGATGAGCTATTAAATGACTTTCTTAATAATGAAATACACCGTTGTACCGATTGATTTGATACAACGGCGCCTTGCCACACTTGTAGAATTAACTCATCTACGCTGATCACGTTGTCGTGGTTGTCAGCCAAATAACATAATACCGCCATTACTTTTGGTTCTAGTTTTATTTCTTTGTGTTCTACCGTTAATTTGTTTTTATCTGGATGAACATTAAATTCCCCCAATCGAAAGCTTCCATTGCTTGCGCAAGACATATCAAAAAACCTTACTGAAAACACACCCCCTTAACGTATTGTTTTAAAGGGGTTTTATGTGTCATATTCAAAAAATATATAAAACATCAGCTAACCATAAGGTTTATTGATGCTTTCATGAGTACCTTAATCGATGAAAATAACACTAATTAAATTAAGGAAAATTAGATGTGTAAAATTAAGCTAACCTTATCATTTAAATTGCTTTTTATCGCGATTTTCTTATTACTTTCACCCCTGTTTAACCGCTCAAACTCAGGCTATTTATTCAATGAGCACTAAAGCTACTTCCAGTGATGTTGCTTACCTTGCAGGGGTTGCTCAAGCAACCGTGTCGAGAGCCTTAAACAATAGTAATCAAGTGAGTGATGCGACGCGAAAAAAAATTATAAAAGCAGCAAAAGAGCTCAATTACACGGTTAATAAAAGCGCCAGTAATTTGCGTTCCCAACAAAGTAAAACTATTGCTTTATTGTTATTCAAAGATGCGCCTAATGATGATTCTACAATTAATCCCTTTTTCCACCCTATTATCACAAGTATAACCAATACCTGTTTTAACCAAGGTTATGACTTATTGATCTCATTTCAACAAAACAGCAATGATTGGCATGCCGACTTTGGTGTTAGTAATAAAGCCGATGGCTTAATTCTTTTAGGTTATGGAAACTATCAATACCACCAAAAAATATTAGCTTCACTCTTAGAGCAAGGTACTAAATTTGTCTGTTGGGGCGCGCCTGCTGACAATTTACCCGTTGTTTCCGTTGGCTGTGATAACTTTAAAGGCAGCAAAGAGCTTACTCAACATGTTATTGATAAAGGTAAAAAACACATTGCCTTTGTCGGAGATATTACAAACCATTCACCAGAATTTTCTGAGCGATACCACGGCTATTGCCAAGCACTAAAAAAACGAGGTTTACCCATTAAACGAAACTTACAAGTCAACTGTTTATATACTGAAAAATCTGGCTATGAAGCAACTAACCAGTTGATTAACAGCCGTGTTAAATTTGATGCTATATACGCCGCCACGGACTTAATTGCCATTGGTGCTATGAGAGCGTTACAGCAACATAACATTCGAGTACCCGATCAAGTTGCCGTGGTTGGCTTTGATGATATCTCACTCGCGCGTTATACTTCGCCCCCGTTAACGACCGTTAAACAAGACACTAAATTAGCCGGTGAATTATTAGTTGCTACCTTAATAAAACATCTTAATGACAACAAAACGGTTACCAAAACCATAATGATGCCAGAGTTGGTTATTAGAGAGTCTTGTTCATAGTTCCGTGTTATATGATGAAAAATTGAGCGCACATCCCTGTAAAAGCTGGTGGACGAACTTCTCTTGATATAAGTCGCCAGTGCCTGGTTGATTATCTGCAAGTGGCGGAAAGGCACCATACCCAGCTAATAAGCAGTGCCAAGATGCTGAATTAAAATGGCTACTGATCTTTTGCCGCTCAATTTCATCATTAAGATCTCCTCGTTTAAACCAAACATCAAGAAGGTGCCTCAGCGAATCTGACAAATGAGTATTTTCTCTATTGGCTCGCCAATAATCACTATCATCTCGGGTGTTTAATTTATAATGAGCAACAATATAGTCCCTTACGCGATCAAAACTCTCGGCCATGTTAGTATTGTATTCATCTCGATGTTTATTGCTAAAATTACCCGCCTCAAACCGCTCAATAAACAACTCAATACTCACTTGTACTAAATGCAAAGCGGTTGCCTCAAGTGGCTCAATAAAACCTTGAGAAAGCCCTAAACCCATGCAGTTATGCGACCATTGCGTATCTAAACGCCCTACTTTAATGTTCAAGTGTTTAGCTTCGATATGACTGTTTAAACATTGAAGATGAGTGCGTAGCTCGGTTTCAGCTTGATCTGGCGAAATAAAGTCAGCACTGTAAACATAGCCGTTACCAAAACGATTTTTTAAGGGAATCTTCCAACACCAGCCAGACGATAACGCCGTTGAAACGGTTTCAACCGGAATAATTCCATCCATAGGTGTCGGCATAACAATGGCTGAATCGTTAAATAAGTTATCTTGGTAGCTTTTAAAGTTTACGCCTAAGGTTTTTTGCATTAGAACCGAAGCAAAACCGCTACAATCAACAAAAAAGTCACCTTCAATAACAGCACCATGTTTAGTTTGAATCGAGGCTATATCACCGCTATCTTTTCTTTTAACTGCAACAATATGTTCTATATGGCGTGTAACACCACGCTCAATCGCTAATTCAGCTAAAAAATCACCTAATAAATGTGAGTCAAAATGATAACCATACTCCATTTTAAACGGAAAGTTAGCAGGGGCTATCGGGCTTTTGCCTTGTTTGGCTAACAAGCCATTAAGAAAAAAGTCTTCTGGCTGAGTATGAGTTGCTAACCCTAACCGTCTAGTACGGCAATTTACGGTGAAAGGTCTTGAGGTAAAGGTATCGACTTGTGAAGTAAAGGGATGACTATAACTGTTGATACCCGACCTAGGGCTCCAGCCATCAAAACGAATATTAACTTTATACGTGGCATTACAACGCGGCATCCACTGCGACTCTTTAACATCAATCATTTCAAAAAAACGTTGTAATGTCGGTGTTGAACCTTCACCCACTCCAATAATCCCTACATTAGGTGACTCAACTAAGCTCACCTGTACTTTTTTTGACGACCATTTTTTTACAAATAAATTAGCGGCCATCCAACCCGCAGTTCCGCCGCCTAAAATCACTATTTTTAGAGGAGCATTCACTTCTTTACTCATGTTGAGACCTTATTGGATGCCTGAATAATTGCCTGTAAAAACTCGTCATGGCTCGGCAAAGATTCAATCGGGGCGTTTTTTGCTGTTTTAACCTTTATCAACATTTCTTGTAAGGCTTTCTCAGGAACACTATTCGCTATTGGATGATAATCTTTAGGAACAATACCCTGCCCCAACATGACCTGCAGCCATGAACTATCAAGAAAAAGGTCATTCTGCTCTCTAAATAATCGGCCACTTTCAGAAAAAATCTCAATTTTACCTGCAAGCCTATCGGGAATATCCATGTTCCGCATGTCGTGCCAAAATAGACTGTCGTCACGTTTATTCACATGGTAATGTAAAATGAGAAAGTCGCGAATTTGCTCAAACTCTCGCGTTGATTGTTGGTTATATTCATTAACCAGCGTATCGTTGATGCCATGATGAGGAAATAAATGCACTAAACGAATAATAGCCGACTGAATTAAATGGATACTGGTTGACTCTAAAGGCTCAAGAAAACCACTTGATAACCCAATCGCAATAACATTCTTATGCCATTGCTTACGCCGTCGCCCAGTGGTGAAACGAAATATTTTTGGTTCTGCCAACGCTTTAGATTGCAAATTACTTAATAACAGCCCTTGGGCGTGTTCATCGGTATAATAATGACTGCTATAAACCAAGCCGTTACCATTACGGTGCTGTAATGGTATCTGCCATTGCCAACCGGCGGAATGGGCAATTGAACGGGTATAGGGTAAGGTTTTTTCGAAGCGTTCCGACGGTACCGAAATCGCACGATCACATTGCAACCAATGACTCCAGTCTTCATAACCGGTGGCGAGTTTTTCTTGAATGAGTATCCCTTTAAAACCAGAACAATCAATAAACAAATCACCACTTATGTGAGTACCATCTTTTAGTTGCAGCGCCTGAATATATCCTGTTTCATTACACTGTTGTACATGCTCAACTATGCCCTCGGTACGCTTCACCCCTATTTTTTCACTGAACTTTCTTAAAAACTTCGCGTATAAACCCGCATCAAAATGATAAGCATGCGGTATTTCATATAGTGGGTCTTTACTGTTTATGTTGGAAAACTTACCTGCCTCAGCACATAAATAATTAAGATCGTATTGCCAAAGGTTTTGATCATCGTCAAGTTGGTTAGCACGTTTTAATAAATGATGAAATTGACAAAACGCTAAACTGCGACCCGCCGCACCAAAAGTATGATAGTAACTGTGTCCTTTCGTTTTCCAGTTTTCAAATTTAATCGCGAGTTTAATGGTCGCTTTTGTTTCCCGCAAAAACTCTGCTTCATCAATGCCTAGCACATTGTTAAATAACTTTATCGGTGGAATAGTAGCTTCACCAACCCCGACAGTGCCTATTTGCTCAGACTCAACGAGTTCAATCTCAACGGCAGAGCCAATAAGTTTTTTGATCATCGCTGCTGACATCCAACCCGCAGTACCACCACCTAGAATAACAACCTTTTTAATAGGCGCTTGCATAAACGTTCCTTTTATTAACTTTATTCAAACGTGTTTGTATATATTATAACGACAGTTAAATATCACAATAGATACAAAAAAAAGCCTCCTAGTCAATTAACTAAAGAGGCTCTTTGTATAAATATCTTATTTAGAATTTATAATTAAAATTCATTAGATACGTTGGACCAAACTGACGACGAGAGGAAACAATACCGGTATCATCATCGATTGTTTCTTCATCTTCATCGGTTAAGTTACTACCTGATAACGAAACGGTTAAACCTTTCAGTGATTCAATACCAGACTCATTAAAGTCGTAACTAATTTGCGCATCAACCAATCGAAGTTCATCACGCGTTGCATCGGAGATTTGATTCGAGCCACCACGTTCATAAGTAAGGTAGGCTGAACGTTTAGTCGTCGCAATACGGAATTCAAAACCATTAATTTGGTAGTAAGCGGTAATTGAGTGTGAATGATCCGACTGGCCAGGAATAGCGGTTTCCTCTCCTGTATCATCAACCAAGCTAGCATCAACATAAGTTTTAGATGCGGCAATACCCATACCGTCTAACATGTCAGATAAAATATTAAATGGAATGTTAGCCGTAAATTCATAACCTTTTACAGTACCTTTAAGGCCATCTTCAAAGAAAGTATAAGTGCCATAATCTGGAGGTGAAATAGTGTCGCCAGCAGAAAAAGGAAGACCTGCCGGACCATAAAGTCCATCTTCAGAAGCAACACGGTCATGGTAACCAGCAATAAAGTAATCAGCACCGCCATTGGTTTCATCGTTACGGAAATTTATGGTTTGATCGCCATCACGTGTCCAGTTTTCGATCTCTTTATAGAAATAAGTAAGGGCAAAATAACCTTCATCACTGAAATAGTTTTCATAAGCAATATCAAAGTTATTAGCTTCTAATGGACGTAATTCAGGGTTACCCGCTGATTTAGACCAAGGCGAACCATATTCATCAACTGCATCTAAAGTATTTTCCACGGCAATTTGATCAATATTTTGCGCAAATTTAACAAAACCCGATGATTTCATTTGGTCAATACGTGCACGACTAATAGTTTTATTGGCGGCGACACGAATAAATTGATTTTCAGCCACTTCTAAACTTAGGTTTAAGCTAGGTAGGGTATGACTGTAATCAGCCCCCCCCGACGTTAAACACACATCATCAACAACATCATCATTATTGTCATCACAGACCTTAAAGTTAGCACCGGCTACACCAACAAAACCTGTCGATGATTGTTCAGTGTCTACATACTGTAAACCTACATTACCGGTTAATAACATTTCGCCAAACTCGGCTTCAAAATCGGCTTTAACATATAAAGTAACAACTTCTTCTGCTACTTCATAAGTATCACCAATGCGGTCTGGTTCAAGTAAACCCGCATCGTTTAGGGTATAAGTACCATCACTAAAAGGAGAAAGTGCATCATAAGCAACAACACTTCCAAGCCCTGCCCAGCTTAAATCAGCAATACCACGTACATATTCAGACGGTATGCCCGTAGATAATGGGTATGCTGCAGCCGTTGCAAAAAAACCTTTATTGACTTTTTCTTTAGTACGATCAGAATAATTAAGTCCTAAAGTAACACCTGTAACAAAATTATGATCTAAGATACCTGTTACTTCGAATTTTACCGTCGTTAGCTCTTCACTAAAATCAGCGTAATTTAAAAAACCATCTTGAGCATCAAAATAACTATAGGGTGTACCATCAGCTTTTAATACATCGGTTTCAAATTGATCACCTATACTTGCCATTGCTCCGCCCCATGCTTGTGGGCCAGCCAATTGTAATGAAGCAGGATCTGAGAACGCCTCAAGACCAGTAGAGCTAGTAAAAAAGACACCGGCGTTACTCATAACAAATTCACGAGAGCCCAACTGTGAATTAGTTAATGCACCAGAGCGGGCCATACCTGCATAAGACTCACCACGTAAATCATGTTTTTTGGATTCGCTATTGGCAATATCAACTTCAATAGCCCAAGCGTCAGTTAACGAATAGTCAACATTTAAGCCAATCGCTTGTAATTCACCTTCTTTTTCTCTTGGGTCAGAACGAAGTACCGGGTTTGAATTAATTTCAGTACCAGAAGAGTTTACACCGCTGCCTGTTACATTCGATGCTGAAAATGGTTGAATGATACCTCTAGATATACCTGAATCAGAATAATCAATATCTAAAATATCTAAAACAATATCTAAGTCATCATTAGGTTGGTATTGGAGTACGGCAGAAATGGTTTCACGTTCAAGTGTTGTACTTACCGAATGGGTATCTAGACCACCTGGCGTGATTTGACCTGCATCATTAGTATTATAACCCCAAACACCATACCTACGTTGGTTGTTTGGGGTTTCAGTGCTTGCTAAAGTTAATGCTAATCCAATAGTATCATCAGCAAACTTGTCAACATAAGACAAAGCTAAACGATGACCTTTATTCTCAACTTCAGGGTTATCAGCTTCTTGAGCACCATGCTCATAGGTACCATTAAGAGTAAGTGTTTCTTGTGCTTGTAAAGGACGAACCGTTTGGAGGTCTATTGTACCACCAATGCCTTGTACCATTAAATCAGCTTCAGTTGACTTATATACCGTTGCACCCGTCATAATTTCAGACGGGTATAAATCAAATTCAACTCCACGGTTGTCACCAATACCAATAATTTCACGACCATTTAAAGAGGTACCTATAAAATCTTCTTTAAAACCACGGATAGAAATACCAGAAACACGACCATTACTACGCTCACCTGCTAAACCGGGTAAACGGGCTAAAGATTCCGCAATTGAAGAGTCTGGTAATTTACCAATATCTTCAGCAGATATTGATTCTACAATAGAGGTACTACTCATTTTAACCGCTTGTGACTTGATTAAGCTACCACGAATACCGGTTACTTGAATCACTTCAAGCTCTTCAACCTTATCTGTGTTTTCAACGTCGGTAGCAGCAAATGCTTGTGTACTTAACGCCATTAAACCACTAGAGACTAGCGCTAATGTGACTTTATTTGGTTTAAAATTTAACATTCAATATTTCCCTTACATTTTTAATTAATTTTTATTAGCTATGTTGAGTTTTGCTAAGATGTATATTTATTGTCATTTAATTTTATTTGTTGACAAAATTAATATATGACGATTATTAGCCGATAAATACACTTCGTATTCGTATTCATTGGCAGAGAAAACCTTTTTACTCATTGAATACGTATGTAACCAGAACTCTAGATATGCAAAATGTTACCGCAGCGACTTTGTAGATAATAAAAAACGAACAAATGAAAAGGTAACGGACAATAACTCTACGTTCTCGTAAAAAATTACGTCCTATTGAGAAAACCTCATAAAAAGCATGAAATTTCATACTGATAAAAACACAGTTAAATGTGAGGCTGACATATATTTAAGGTAAAGCGATTGCGCCTATTCATTGAATTAGCCAAAAGGCTTTAATGGGAGGATAGTTCAACATAAGCGATACTGGGAATATCGCTTTACATCAATTAAGATTGGTATTTATAACGTCTGTTCAGCATGCGGGCTTTAGCAAGACATTATTGATTGGCTTTAAGAGCAGCTAACTTTTGTTGGTTAGTTCACTAAAATATATCCCGTATCTAATAACGCTATTGCTGGTGAATTAATCCCGTATCAGCGCGTTCAACCCCATGGCAGATATAGTCGTGATTTGGTCGTTTTTTCTTGGCTAGTTGATAAAAATGTTCATAACCAACCGAAAAGGCAAACGGATTCGCGTTGTAATCGGCATAAGACTGATCACTACCATTTTTCGCTTCTCTAATACCTGCGGCAAAAGAGCTTAAAAAATCATCACGGTTATTAATTAAAAGACAAATCGAACCGTTACTTTCAACATCACCTTCAATACCATCATCAACCAGATCGAGTGCCCCAAGTTCGATGTACTTATCGACCACGCTACTATTAAAATAACCACGGTATTGTTCAGTTTCTACCTCATAGCAAACCGGCGCATCTGCTGCCGCTTCCATCAGTGAAACAAATAACTCTCTTACTTTTTTTGAAATCACACTAATCCTTACATTATGGTGGCGTAGTCATGGCATTCCCATATTCGGTTCGGAACTCATTAAGAGCGCTAATTAAGGGTATAAGTTAAGACTGTTAGCTATTTTATCTTAAAAATAACAATTAAAGCTAACCATTAGCGCTAACGATTTGCACCATTAAATTACTGCTCATCTTTATAACTAAACACCGGGATCATTAGCTGCCACTTAATTGCCATTAACCGTAGCAATAAAATAATAGTAAAGGCGACGATAGCGCTAATAATGGTGGAAAAATACATTAATAGCAGCACATAAGCTGAAGCGCCGGCAATACAACAAGCGGCGTAGAGTTCTTTTCTAAAAATAAGTGGAATTTCATTAGCAAGTACATCTCTGATCATTCCGCCAAAACAGCCAGTCATGGTACCCATAATTACCGCAGTTAATGGCGGAACCCCAGCGTTTAACGCTTTTGCTGTACCCATAACAACAAACAATGCTAAACCTAAAGCATCGGCAAACTCTAGCGCTTTGGCAGGTAGTTTTTTCGAACTGTTAATCCACAAAATAGCCAATAGACTTGAAACAGTAATGGCATAAATATAGCTGGTTTCGTGCAACCAAAATACCGGTAAACCTAAGAGTAAGTCGCGTAATGTACCACCGCCGATAGCGGTTACCGCAGCAAGTACCAGTACACCTACGCCATCCATTTTTCGTTGAGAGGCCATAATAGCACCAGAAATGGCAAAAATTCCGCAGCCGATGAGATCAAACATAAACAAATAAGTCATGATAATTTTTTCTTGAATTTAACAAGTAAAAAGAGTCGTTATGCCACAAGTCATAAACAAAAAACGGTAGCCCCTTAAACCTATAATAGCGGAGCAATAGTTCCTGTAAAGCGTAAAGGTAATGCGTATATGTTCAGTAACAGTATTAATAGGCTTACTCACTGTGGAAGTCTACTATCGGCATAACAGACTTCCAAAGAAATTAATAATCAGTCTACTAACATGATAAGGTGAATTTCAAAACACGAAGCCCAAGTTGATCAGACAAGTGCTGTAGTTGCTCACTAGAGGCTGATATAGTCAACGAAAGATCCGCAGTATTTTTTGCTACCTCTGCTATCGAGATCAAATTACGGTTAATTTCTTGTACCACCGTTGATTGCTGCTCTGCAGCCGTCGCTATTTGTCTATTCATGCTATTAACCGTTTCACTTGAATTTTTAATATCACCTAACGCTAGCTCAACATTATTAGTATTTTCAACGCTGTCTTCAGCTTGATTTTGTCCTAAACGCATTGCAGTTACAGCTTCTGCGGCTAGTGATTGTAAACGAGTGACCACATTTTCTATTTCAAGTGCTGATTCCGAGGAGCGCTGGGCGAGGGTTCTGACTTCATCAGCCACTACCGCAAAACCACGTCCTTGCTCTCCTGCGCGAGCGGCTTCAATAGCAGCATTAAGAGCAAGTAAGTTGGTCTGATCGGCGATGCTGCGAATATCGTTAAGCATCGCCTCAATAATATTACTCTCTTTACTCAGCGCCTGAATAATTTCACCTGAGTTTTCAATGTCAGCGACAAGTTTTACGAAACTTCTTCTATTTTCGGTAACAAGTTGATGGCCATTAGCGGAGGCTTGCTCTGCAACTGATGAAGCTTTAGCGGCTTCTAAGGCATTAAACGCAACTTCAACAACCGAATCATTTACTTGAGTCATAGCAGAGACCAGTTGCTCGCTGTCGTTAAGCTGACGATTAACCCCCGCAGTTGTATGCTTGTTTGACCTATTTAAATCGTTAGCGGCTTGAGCAAGCTCTAATGAAGAGTTTTTTACTTCTGTCATCAAACCATCAAATTCTGCCATCATCCCATTATATATGTTTGCCATGGCACTAATTTCATCATTCCCTGAAATACTGGCTCGTAAGCTCAGGTTTTTTGAACGTGCTGCTAACGTCATTAATTTCGTTAAGTTAGTGATTCGAATTGAAATACCATTAGCGATAACCATTAATGCCAACATAATGACTACAATTAAACAAAGACCAACACCAATATCGACCCATTTTTTTGTTTCGGTGTATTGCTCTATCTGCTTATTCGCAAACTGATTAAACCCTTTTAGTAGCTCCTCGCTTTGGTGGATGCTTCCTCGCATTTCACCTAATAAACCTTGGTTACTAGTTAAACCAAATAGCTGCTCTGCCTGTACCAGCTGTAAAAATTTCTGTTGGTAGTTTTCTAAAGCACGGTTATTTTTTTGCTGAAGTTCATAGTTAACCTCACTGTTGGCTAGTTTATTAGCCATAACGACAGTACGCTGATTAAATTTATCAACATATTTCATATCGCGTCTCAACATGAAATCTTTTTCATGTCGACGTAACATTAGCATAGTGCGCATTAAGCTATGCACTTCAGCACTTGAGCCTGATGAGTTTTCACGTTCTGTTAGCAGGTTTTCAATTTGATGAACTTCAGCTCTCAACGAGCCATACAAACCATCTTTCGAGTGAAGACCGATAGTTTGTTGCTGCTTAACTAACGCCGCAAACTTTTCTTCATAGCTTGATAACACGATTTTCAGCTCTTTTATGTGCTTAATGGAAATATCAGCGGACAATAGATCTTGTTTTACTTCGTCTAAAGTTAATGTGATTTGTGTGTATGCTTGCTCAAATTTATCTAAGTATTTAAGGTTTTTTCTAGCGATAAAGTCTTTTTCATGACGTCTCATCATCAGCATTTCGGCTTCAAGTGTGACGGTTTGCTGGTGAATATTATTCAATCTCATTAAGGTTGAAGTAGCCACATAATTATAAGTAATGAGTATAAAAAATCCCATCCCTGCAATTATTGCCAACAAAGCTAACTTCCACTTTATATCTAAACGATCCATGCTTATCCCTTGATTACCTTTGATTTGTGACAGATTTATTACAGCTATATTTCAATAATACGACTGTTTTGTTACAGTTTTATTACAGTGGAATTAGGCTAGGAGTCCAGATCAATTTAGATACACGTTGCGGCTAGTTTAGATAAGATTAGCGAAATTCAAGGTGATTTTAGTAAATAACGAAGAACGTTGTAGCTGAGGTAGAAACGATTTAACTGCCCTAGTGTGCTGCTAATCGGTACATTTACTGTGCAATAACCATAAGTATATTTATATAAAATATTAGCAATACAAACTGAGAATACACAAGCTTTGCGAAAATCTATCACAGCCTTTTACGTCGTTTTAGGAAAGAGTATTTTTCATTATGTCGATTTATTGATTAAATATAAATAAGTAAACTAATAGATATCATAATTTTAGATTTACATCTCGCGATGGGAATTAAGCTAAGATTACCAATAAATATTATAAACAAACAAGGACTGACTCTGTGATTATTGCCTCTTCAACAGATTACCGCCAAGCGGCAAAAGCGAAATTACCTCCCTTTTTATTTCATTATATTGATGGCGGCTCGTATCAAGAGCACACGCTTCGTAAAAATACTGAAGACCTAGCGAACATTGCATTAAAACAACGTGTTTTGAACGATATGTCTCAACTTGATTTAAGCACTGAATTATTTGGTGAAAAATTAAAGTTACCCATGGCATTAGCCCCAGTTGGTTTAACAGGTATGTATGCACGCCGCGGTGAAGTTCAAGCCGCTAAGGCCGCAGACAATAAGGGCATTCCATTTACGCTATCGACCGTATCGGTATGTCCAATTGAAGAAGTCGCACCAACAATTGAACGTCCAATGTGGTTTCAACTCTATGTGCTTAAAGATCGCGGCTTCATGAAAAGCGTATTAGCGCGAGCGAAAGCCGCTGGAGTAACTACCCTAATATTTACCGTTGATATGCCAACACCCGGTGCGCGTTATCGAGATATGCACTCAGGTATGAGTGGCCCCAATGCCGCGATGCGCAGAATGCTACAAGCCATGTGTCATCCACAATGGGCATTAGATGTCGGTTTATTAGGTAAACCTCATGATTTAGGTAATATTTCCACTTACCGCGGCGAAGCCACAAAATTAAATGATTATATTGGTTGGTTGGGCGATAATTTCGATCCCTCAATCTCTTGGCAAGACTTAGAATGGATCCGTGAATTTTGGGACGGCCCAATGGTGATCAAAGGTATTTTAGACCCCGAAGACGCCAAAGATGCGGTGAGGTTTGGCGCTGATGGCATCGTTGTTTCAAACCACGGAGGACGTCAGCTAGACGGAGTATTATCATCCGCTAAAGCCTTACCAACCATTGCCGATGCGGTAAAAGGTGATATAAAAATATTAGTCGACTCGGGGATTCGTACCGGCTTAGATGTAGTGCGAATGTTAGCCTTAGGTGCCGACTGTACTATGCTAGGTCGCTCATTTATTTACGCATTAGCAGCAAAAGGACAAGCAGGCGTGGAAAACCTCATTAACCTCTACGAAAATGAAATGCGGGTTGCCATGACCTTAAGTGGCGCTAACACCCTTCACGACTTAACCAGAAATTCTTTAGTAAATATTAAGTAATTTAACTTGATTAGTTTTTAGTGACGTAAATAGAGCTCACTACGTTTCAAGTAAATGTAAATTAAATGCGACTTTTTTTGAACTAAATATAAAAGCAGCACTCTTACTTTACAGTTATGTTATTCCCTATGTGTTTTGTATTTATATGCGCTTATTTTTATAAGTGCATTTTTTTTGTTCTTTTTTTGCTTTATGTTGCTTTATGCTGCTACGGCAATGAAAAAGCCATTTGGCTTGGTGGCTCATCCTCTTAACATTAATGACATAAAGAGAGCTTTTACCTCTATTTTAACAACGCCCTCCTTTCCCTTTTGTTACTCAAATTGCCTACGCTTTTTAAATTACCGCTTTATGCGGCAACTAATTTCCTCCTGACGCTATGAAAGAGTCGTAATAATACCCTTACCCGCAACCTCATCAGCTACTTTGGCAACAACTGTAGTAACTACTGTAGCAACAACCAACATGGCACACTTACTGCTCTAAACAAATCAGTTTACTTATTGTTTGTTAAGGGAAAGACATGATGCAGATTAATCTTAATTATGCTGAAAGGATCGAAAAGGCGAAGTTATCAGGTGCCTCCTATGTGAATTTTGATGAAAAAGTTCAACAAATAGCCCCGATAAAGTCAAACTCAGATACCTTTACCTTATCTAGTGAAGCGTTAGCGTTAATGAAAGGAGAGTCACCACAACAAACGTCACCAACTTATGTTCGGCCGGTAACAGCTAATGAGCTACTAAATAGCAGCCAAGCCACTGAACTAACGACTAACACAAATAACGCGAGTAAAGAAAAATCAGCAAGTGATTTACGGTTTGATAATTTAATGCAATCCATCTTAGATAAAAGGCTAGGCATCGATAGAGAAAGGCTTGAAGAAATTGAAGCCATGATGGAAGCAGTGGCTAAAAATGAAAACCTGAGCCCAGAAGAAAAAGAAAAAGCGCTTGAGCAATTAGCAGAAATCCGTGAACAGATTATCGAAGAAAGCATAGAAACAAGGGAAACAGCTAAGCATAGTTTTAGCCAAAATGAAGAGCTATCTTAGCAGCGCACTTAGTTAGCAGCACAGCCATTTCAGCATAAAAAAACCTCGGAGTTACCCGAGGTTTTTTGTTTACTCTACCTTAAAAGCTTATCAATAAGCGTTTAAGGAAAAGTGACTGTCACTTTATCTAATAAAATAGTATCGGTACCAGTAAGGTCACCATTAAGTTGCAGTGAAACACGCTCAATGATCAAAATGTCATTGGTACTATTGTCGGTAGGCATAAAGGTAAAGGTATTTTCACCCGCTACCAATGATTCAACGCCACCATATATTCGTGCGTAGCTACCTTGTGCGCCAGTTTGAATATACCCTTGCGCAGTTATGCCGGCATCAACTTGTGCTTGCGTTACCCGAAACGTGTATTCCACGCTTGCACCGGTGTAATCAGTTTCCGCTATTTGCCCGATAATATTTTGTGAATTACTGGTCAAATCTGGCGTTATTTCCGCAGCACCTTCACTCGCGTTATGGGCAACGGTAACATTGGTACCATAATCACCACGCCATCCGCTTAAATCAGCAACAAAATCATATTCAACAACCACTGGCGTACTGCCTGGCAGTATGACTTTTAACTCAAACACCATGCTGGTATAAGTGCCCACTTGTAGTTGAATGATAGCATTATTTTCACCCGCAACGAGTACACCGGTAACCGTTACTTCACCTGTTGCTGCATCAATAGCAAGTGCAGACGCGGCATTGCCACCAAGAATAGACCATGAAGCAGCACCATCGGCGATAGCACTACCATCCGCGGCAGTAGCACTGAGTGTGGTAATAACGGCGTCTATTGCCGGCTCTGCAGTTAAGCTAATTGGATCTATTGCGGTAATGATGGGCGATTCACCACGAATATAGCTTCTTAACCATACTAATGCTGGCTTTTCTGTACCGTCGGCTAAGGCTAAATGAGCCCCTTGTGCTTCGCGCCAATGACCGGGTAAATATCCCCACATAGTTATCCCTTTAATGGCAGCATGCTCCCAAAAAAGAGGAAATATTCGTTGATATTCCATGAGTTGAATTAAGTCGGTTGGACCATCAATATCTAGCTCGGTTAGATAAACATCAAGACCTAATGCACCAAGCCTGTCAAGGTTAGTCAGCATGTTTTGGTTATTACCCGTGGTTGAAAAGGCGTGACCTTGAAAACCTACCGCATCAATAATGTTACGGGCTTTAAGTAGATCGACCAATTCAATCATTTTTGTGGTACGAGTACTTGTGTTAATAACGCTGTATTCATTGATCATTAACTTAGTTGTCGCAGGGAAAACATCTCGTGCCATTTGAAATGAATTAATAATCCAGTCATATTCAGCGGCATGTAGTGCGGCTTCAGCCGGCGTTTCGCCCGCAGTTTCATAATCAGCGATTAACGTTGTGGTTGTGCTAGGATCAAAAAGTCTCAGTGCGTCAATATAGTTAGGACGACCGTCACCACCATCTGGCGGCGCATTATCAAACTCGTTAACAACTTCCATAAAGTCGAAATCAGGATAACGATTGTTTACCTCAGCATACCATTCTTGAATTTCTACTAATTGCTCAGCAGCCGACAGTGCCGATATCCAACTAGGCTGTTGACTGCCCCACACCAGCACATGCATTTTAAATAACAAGCCATTATCTTTGGCCATTGCATACGCTTCATCGAGTCCGGTCCAGTTGTATACGTCTCTGGTACTTTCAACAGAACCCCATTTACCGGCATTCTCTGGTGTTACTTGGTTCCAGTAATCAGTAAAGTTAGCCCCTTGAGCGCCACAACAAACACCACCCAGAAATTTAGCTTGTCCTGCGGCGATGGCATTACTATTAACGTTACTTTGCACAAGGCTAGTAACCGTAAACGTAGCAGCAACGGTATCAATGGTCAGTGTGGTTTCAGCACTACCACCCGATGCATTCGCGCTGGTTACTCTTACCGTTATCGTTTGATCACTGGCAATAGTACCGGCAGCTGAAGTGTATGCACCGCCATCAATCGCATATTCCCCGCCAGCGATTGAAATAGCGGCATCGGTATCGGTACCTGTAATCGTTATTTCATTGGACTCAACCACCACATCCAATCCTGCGTCGGTGATATCACTAAAACTGAAAGCATCAGGCGTAGAATCTGTCGTACTTTGAACAAGACTAGTAACGGAAAACGTTGCAGCAACGGTATCAATGGTCAGTGTGGTTTCAGCACTACCACCAGAGGCATTCGCGCTGGTTACTCTTACCGTTATCGTTTGATCACTGGCAATAGTACCGGCAGCTGAAGTGTATGCGCCGCCATCAATAGCATATTCCCCGCCAGCGATTGAAATAGCGGCATCGGTATCAGTACCTGCCAGTGTTATAACGTTTGACTCAACCACTACACTTAATTCAGCGCCGGTTACATCAGTAAAGCTGAAGGCATCAGGCGTAGAATCTGTAGGTGTAGGGGCTGGTACTGGAGTCGGCTCTGGAGTCGGTTTCGGTGTTGGCGTGTCACCACCAGAGCCACAGGCGAATAATATTGAGGTAAACAACACTATGGTTGAATGTTTCAATATTTTGTCGATATTACTAAAACTTAAGAACATTAATTTTCTCCCATTTACTATCAATAAGCTAGTCGTTAACTACTTTTTGTTAGCGTTATAAATTTCGTTTTATTTGTATTTTTTATGAACAATGGGAATATAACGGAAGAGTAACAGCTTGTGTTCAGTTCGATTAAAAACATAAAAACAAAGCCACCTTTCATAAGTATCATTATGTTTTAAAAGGAATTAACTTAAAATAACAATAGAAAAGCAAAATATGGTTATAGTAATATCCTGAGATATTAACAGATACTGAGAGATTGTTTTTACAGCGGCGGTGAATTGTCATTATCAGGTTTTAACTAAATCATTAAACGCATTTTTTGAGCGACGTTAATTAGTATCTACATTAATTCAGCTCTGAGCGAGCACAACTCATTCACTAAAAAGCTTTATCAATCCGAACACTACCAGTAGCTAAATAAATTAAACGAATTTGGTTACCGCTTTCAAAGAGCATGCTCGAATCAACGTCTTGAATAACCATATATTGTTGACCTTGCTCTGTGATTATCATCATTTCAACCAAGCGTAAGGTTTTT
>Ga0105356_10001824_pt1 | contig 21316 bp, 23 predicted proteins | sample GOMGulsemesocosm_3_FD_83502 | JGI IMG/M metagenome (GOLD analysis project Ga0105356, IMG submission 83502) | Methane-oxidizing microbial communities from mesocosms in the Gulf of Mexico - GOM9D Gulf of Mexico | ecosystem: Environmental > Aquatic > Marine > Cold seeps | place: Gulf of Mexico... | reverse complement strand
ATTTCTTTATCTAATGGTGCGCCTAATTCTTCTTGACGTTTCAGTGGTGTCACTAAGTTTCGAGCAACAATAGAACCAATTGCGTACGCAGCTTGTTGGTCTTCACTGTATGCTTTAACGTCTACTGGTTTATCAGCTTGAGCTTCTTGGCCACAAGCTGCTAATAGAGATACTGCTGAAGCCAGTACCGTTACTTTAAAAAATTTTTTCATCAAAATACCTAATTAAAATAATGCAGTGTAATTCCACAACTACGTTCTAAGTTGTTTAATAATAACTATTTGCGACAGTCGTACAAGATAATAAGTAGTATAAATATAAAAAATGATAATTCATCCAACTTTACCTAATTTTACGCCCAAAATCGTTTATTAATTCGAGAACTAAAGCAGCAAATATCAACAACTTCAAGCCTGTGTCGCTTATTGCCAAGAGCAAGGGATAAACTACAGCCAAACTCAGATACATGTTAAACTGCAACCAAAGAGATAGTATAGAGCGCTGAGAATCAAAATAGTTCCCAAGCCAATAACGTCTAAAAGAATAGCCCCTAAATTATGAGCAAGGCCGAGAATATGACAAATATAAATTTAAGCGAATTAGATGAACGTATTAGCGATCTAGAAATGAAACTCAGCTTTCAAGACGACACTATCGAGCAATTAAATTGCGCTATTATTGATCAACAAAAAGTAATGGAAGATCAAAAAGTACAATTAACCTTCCTTATTAATAGAATCAAAACCATGCAAACAGGCACTGAAATCGCGAGCGAAGCAGACGAAACACCACCACCGCATTATTAATTAATGAACGGTTAATTAAGTCACGAACGGTTAATTGAGATATTAATCGCAACAAAAAAAGCCAGTGGTTTTTTCCAATCACTGGCTTTTTAATTTCTAACTGTACGTACATAATTAAATAAAAAGTTAAATATTTACAGTTAAATTAAGGGATTAATAGCCAGTTAACTAGTGACCGCCACAACAACCTTCTTTCTTCTCAGTAGACTCTTCGCGACTGCAACAGCCTTCTTCTTTATCACTGCCACCACAACATGAATCACCTTCATCATGACTGTGTTCATGGCCATGATCGTGACCACAACCACCAGCGCCATGTGGATGACCGTGTGCAATTTCTTCTTCAGTTGCTTCACGGATACCAATAACTTCGCCGTCAAACTGTAAAGTACGACCCGCAAATGGGTGGTTTGCATCGATAACAATCGTGTTTTCTTCGATTGCAGTGACAATAACAGTACGGTGACCGTCGTCGGTTTCAGCACTAAATGCCATACCAGGTTCAACGCCTTCAACGCCTTCAAATAGTTCAGCTGGCACTTCTTGAACTAGTTCAGGATCGTAGATACCGTAACCTTGTTCAGGTTCGATTTTCACGTCAAATTTATCGCCTGCTTTCAGACCTTCAAGCTCAGCTTCAAGACCAGGAACAAGGTAGCCGGAACCCATTAAAAACTCTAACGGCTCAGCATCACGTGTATCATCAATCGCTTCGCCTTGATCATCCGTTACTGAAAAATGTAAAACTACCACTGAATTTGCTTCAATAAACATATTATATCTCTGTTTTAAATTAACTATTTACGACTTATCTGCAATATCGGAATGATAACACGAGATCATCAATCTACCTTATTGTTTAAAGACACCAATCATCTGTTCGAAATCACGGGTGGCAGTATTCACCTCACCTTCTGCTTGCGCTTGCGTATAACCACAACTAACACATTCAATGGTCTCAACGCCATTCACCTGAAACAGTTGGATCACGTCTACTTCACTGCACGTTGGGCACTTAGCACCCGCCACAAAACGTCTTTTTTTCCGTTCTACCACAGCAACCTCCCAGTCATTTTCCTAGAGTGTACTGTATTCTTACTACCAATTTCAAAGTTTAACATTTTAAACTGCAAGTAAATCCGCTAAAATCCGCTTCAATTCCAGTTACCAAAGTCTTCTTATGATCATAGCTAGCGATATTGAACTACTCCGTGGTGGCAATCCACTTATAGTTAACACCAGTGCCAAGATTAACCCGGGGCAAAAAGTCGGCTTAGTCGGCAAGAATGGCTGTGGTAAATCCAGTCTATTTGCACTGATTAAAAATGAGATCAGTCTAGATAACGGCTCACTCACTTACCCAAGCACTTGGCAAATATCAAGTGTTGCTCAAGAAACTCCAGCATTAGAACGCACAGCACATGACTACGTGCTCGACGGTGACAGTGAATATCGCAATCTTGAAGCTCAATTAGCTCAAGCCGAAGCCGATGATGACGGTCATAAGATCGCCGAATTGCACGGTAAACTCGATGCCATTGGCGCATATAGCATTAACGCGCGTTGCTCAGAATTACTTTCCGGTTTAGGTTTCAGCGAAGACAAGCAGCAATTATCAGTGCAAAGTTTTTCTGGTGGTTGGCGTATGCGCCTTAACTTAGCCCAGGCGTTATTATGTCGCTCAGATTTATTATTACTGGATGAACCAACCAACCACTTGGATTTGGACGCGGTAATTTGGCTAGAGAAATGGTTAAAACAATACGACGGCACCTTGATGCTCATCTCCCATGACCGTGATTTTCTTGATGCAATCATAACTAAGATCATTCATGTCGAAGATAAAAAGCTTAACGAATATACAGGTGATTACACCTCATTCGAAAAACAACGCGCAGAAAAGCTTTCGCAACAGCAATCAATGTTTGAAAAACAGCAGCGCGAAGTTGCGCACATGCAAAGCTATATCGACCGCTTCCGTTATAAAGCATCAAAAGCCAAGCAAGCGCAAAGCCGCATTAAAGCCATGGAACGTATGGAGCTGATTTCAGCGGCCAATGCGGATTCCCAGTTTAGCTTTAGCTTCTTAGAACCTGACGCTCTCCCGCTTCCGTTACTAACAATGGAAGAAGTGTGTGCTGGTTACAGTGCTGATAACTTAATTCTTGACAACATTAAACTGAATCTCGTTCCCGGCAGTCGTATCGGTTTACTTGGTCGTAATGGCGCAGGTAAATCAACACTCATTAAATTACTGTCAGGTGAGTTAGATCCGATGCAAGGCACCTTAGAAGTAAATCCAAATTCTAAAGTCGGTTATTTCGCCCAGCATCAACTAGAGTTTTTACGTTTAGAAGATACACCACTACAACACATGGTACGTCTTGCTCCTGACAAAAATGAACTAGAACTGCGTAAATATTTAGGCGGCTTTGGCTTTATTGGCGAAAAAGCACTGGATATTGTCGGTCCATTTTCTGGCGGTGAGAAAGCCCGTTTAGTATTAGCGCTGATAGTATGGCAAAAGCCGAATCTATTACTACTTGATGAACCAACCAACCATCTAGACTTGGAGATGCGTCACGCCCTTTCTGTTGCCCTACAAGGATTTGAAGGCGCAATGGTTGTGGTGTCGCATGATCGTCATTTATTGCGCTCAACTACCGATGAGTTGTATTTAGTACATGATAAACAAGTATTGCCATTTAACGGCGATTTAGATGATTATCATCAATGGCTTTCTGAACAACAAAAAATTGAAAAACAAACCACACAAGTAATAAAAACAGGTGCTAATACAGCTCAGGCCAAAAAAGATCAAAAACGCCGCGATGCTGAGAAGCGTAAGCAAACTCAGCCGATACGCAAACAAATCGAAAAACTAGATAAATTACTCGCGAAGCTCACTACGCAGCAAGGTAACATCGAAGCGCAACTTGGCGACAGCAGCTTATATGAAGATCAGAATAAAACGAAAATGAAGGTTGTGCTGGCAGATCAAGCTGCCAATACGATTGCACTTGAAGACTGTGAAATGGAATGGATGGATCTCAACGAGCAACTAGAAGAAATGCTCAACGCAGATTAATGCTCAAATTTAAGTAGTGCCTTTAACTGAAACAGTTTATTGCAAAACTAAAATGATCTTAAAACCGCCTTTAACATGAGGCGGTTTTTTATCTAAAAAATTTAACGCTCGCCTTGTACTTCAAAGTCATCACTAATCAAGCGAGCTTTACCATCCACTTCTACAATCCAATGTTCACGATGCACAGCACCAAAGGCTTTATTCATGGTCCACTTCGACGTCAAGATATAACCATTGTCAGCAATAGGTTCCCACTGCACATCAGTGTAATCGACATCAGCAAAACCTTGTTCCATTATACCCTGCCAGAATGTCTGGATTGTTAAGTTAAACCGAACAATGGACACTTTATTTCATCATAAATCAAAACGAATATTTTACTCGAGCACTTATTATTTGAATCCAAGTTTTATAAAAATGTCTTCGCTGAGATGTAAAAGCCATGCTCACAAGGATGTATTCTCTGTGTTTTGGTTAGTTACCTCTGCAATAATTAACTCTCGCAACCATGTATGACTTAAATCATTATTAAAGTGTCTATGCCATAATAGGAAATAACCACCGGGTTCTAAATCAATTGGCAGTGGTTTTACTACTAGATCAGTATCTTGAATAAATTGGCTGATGGCACCCTGCGGATAACACATTAAGAGATCACTCTGACTACACAACTTTATTGCGCTGTGCAAATCCGCCATGTTTACCGCACTATCGATTTTCTTACGCTGCGTTTCCAGCACTTCTTTAAGTAACCAGCCATTAATACCACCGATAGTCACTTCAAGATGGCGATACTTAAGAAAGGTATCCATATTCCATTCTTCTTGCAGTGCAGGGTGACCTTTTCGCAGTAAGCAAACAGAATGGTCTCGTACTAATTCCACATAATTGAGTTCATCAGGAATGGTATGAACATGTGATTTAGCCCGTTCATCCCATTCATAAATACCGATAGCAAAGTCAACATCGCGTCTTAATAAACGGTTGTAACTTTCATCACTCCAGGTTTTGCTGTTAATGCTAATGTACGGAGCTTGCCGGAGTAAATTAGGCATAAAATGCGGATAAGCCATAGTATAAGCCGTCTCGACCAAGTCGAAATTAAAAGTGCGTTGGCTTTTTTCTGGTTCAAACTTAGAGGGAATCGTGAGCTGATCTATTTGCCCCAAGATCATATAAATATTAGGAGCAAGCTCGAGCGCTTTGGGAGTTGGTTGTAAACCTTTTGACAAGCGTTCAAATAATGGGTCGTCAAATGCTTCTCGTAGTTTTGCAAGCTGCTTACTAACCGCTGACTGGCTGAGGTATAAACGCGCAGCAGTCGCTTTGACACTGCGTTCTTCTAACAATACGACAAGAACCCGCAATAAATTAACATCAAAATTTTTCATCTCTGCTCAGCGCTATTTATCAATTAGTTATCTTGTATTTTATTCACTTACTCTTATTCAAATCTTATTAACGGGTCTTATTAATCTGTCTCATCAACCGTTAATTTGCGCTAACCAACTTTTGGCATAACGCTGGTATTTTTTTGTTGTTAATTTTTCAAGGTTAGCTTTAGCAAGATTATTTTTATTTTGCTGAACTTGCGTCATCGCCAGCATGAAGCGCCACTTCTCTTGCTGTTCTAGATTAATTGATGATGCTGTGATTTCATTTAGATTTTGACGTTCTACAGTTGGATTCTTATTTGCCTGTAATAACTCATTATAAATCGTTTCGGCGCCAGACCAATTACCTTCAATATAAGATAACTGTGCTTGTCGTTGTTGGCTTTTAGCCAATTTAATACCGACCGCCTCAGCTTGTGCATAGGTGTCTAGCGCTTGTTGACGATCCCGCGCTAACAACCAAGCATTAGTCAGACTCTTATAGTATTTCTCATCGGCATTAATGACTTGCTTGCTTTCCCCTTCTAGTAATACCTGCGCCGATAAACGTGGCTGTTGTTGCGATAAATACAATGACGCTAAAATATGATAACCCTGCTTATCTAATTTGTCTTGGTTACGCGCAATAGCCAATGTTGATAGTGCTTTTTTAGGTGAATCCAGACGCAAAAAGCTATATGCCCAACGCGGCCAGTATGCTTTACTGAGAGGAAAATCGATAACAGCAACGGCTAACAATTTATTTAATTGCGCATAATTTTCTAAGCGCCCCTGCAGGGCAAGCAACAGCTTAAGATACGTTTCATTATCCGGTATCGCCCGATACGCTCGTTGCGCCCAAGGCAGCGCCGCAGATAAGTCGGCAACTTGATAATACGACTGCGCCAATAATGCAGCATTGATGGCTTGTTGTTTACTGCCAATATTGAGCGCAGCAATTTCTTTTGCCGTTAACCCTTTCACTGTTAACTTTTTAGCTTTAGCCTGTGCGACTTCGACAGCGGCAAACCAAGCTTGTAAGTGACCGATAGCCAGCAACCAATCTTGTTTCGTCAGTGCTGATTTATCTTGGCTATTTTTCGACAATACTAACTGCGATGCTAATTGTTGAAACTGTAACTGTTGCTGTAAAACCAGTTTCTGCGGCAGTAACGTCGAAACTACCTGATATGCTTCTGAGTAGTTTTTTTGTTGTAATAAGACTTGCAAATGTAGGTTGCTCGCCAGTAATTGTCGAGCAGTGCTCTTCGTTAATTGCTGGCGATAAAAAGCAGCAATATCTCGATGGAATTTAAGCTCTTGCGGGGCTTTTTCAAAGTTGTTCGCCAATGATATATAACGGCTATGCACAACAAGCGGGATATTCTCCGCACGAGCGACATTGCCTTTCAGCAAAACGACAGTCAAAAACAGGATCACTAACAACAATAAAATATTACTGACTTTTTGCCACAGTAAATGTCGTGATGATAGCGCACGAATAAATGACTTACAGTTAGTTAAGTTCAAAAGCGAGTCTCCATTTTTTCCAGACTTCTTGCCCTTGTGGCGCTTTTTCAAAATGCCAACGGCGTATGGCTTTACGGGCTGATTGAGCAAAATAGCCACGTGGCTGTTCTTCGATGACTTTAATTTCCAATGGTGAACCTTCATCATCAATCAAAATATGTAATAACACGTGACCTTCAATTTTCAAACGTTGTGCTTTATACGGATATTGCGGTTGCACTTTGCGTAATACTTTTGCAAAACCGATTGTTGGCGTGGCTACTTTGCCTAGCGTTTTCACGACTGTCGGTGTAACAGGCGCAACGCTCATATCCGGCACTGAAATATTATCTAATGACGGCGAAACACTAAACTCAGGCATAGCCAAAACTGGCATGCTAATGCTGCTATTCAAGTTTATTTTCGGCACATCAATACTCGGTTGTACTGTTGGGGTTGGTAGTTGATTTAACTCAGGCTGTTTTTCCGGTATCACAGTCAATTCAGGTTCAAGCGTTTGCTCTTCGACAGCTGAATCAGTGAACTGACGGAAATTAATACTTATAACGTCATTAACTGGTGCTATCTTACTGCCAATGGTTAACCCATAGATTAGCGCGGCTAAAGTCAGATTAACCAAGATTGCAGTCATTAACGCGCCAGCTCTTAGCCACTTGTTTCTTAGAAAGCAGCTATTTGCATTAAAACCTATAAAACTAGGTTTATTGTCCTGCGGTTGCGACAGCAACATTGTCTACTCCCGCTAATCTAATTTGATCCAATACCGCGATCAATCGACCTGTATTGACACTTTTATCGGCATTAATCACCACCGAAGTATGATCGCTACTGCTTAATGATTTCACCTGACTGCGCACCTGACTAATATCAACGGGTTCACCTTCGAGCCAGATACCATTTTGGGCATCCACAGCGACGACTAAACTTACAGAGCCAGATAAATCATTGGTCGCACCATCCGGACGTTGAATATCTATTGCATTCATCTTGCTAAAAGATGCGGTAACTAAAAAGAAAATCAATAAAATAAACACCATATCAATCATTGGTGTTAAGTCCAAACTCACTGCATCACGTTGTTGATTGCTAAAACGACTTCTCATTTAAATCCCCTTAACCACAAGTTTATCCGCCAAATCTAAAGTCAGTAGATTGGCTCTTTTTTGTAAGCTGTGGCTGAAATACAAGCCCGATAATCCGGTCACTAAACCCGCTAATGTCGTTAATAATGCTTGGGCGATACCATGGCTAAATAAAGCCGACACACCCAAGTTATCAGACAGCACAGAGAAGTTATCAATCATGCCATCCACCGTGCCCAGCAAACCCATTAACGGTAAAACTCCCGTTAGGGTTTTCACAAAAATTAATTTACGCGTCAAGCGACTATCCAATTCAGAAATGAAACCATCACGCACAGCCAACGCCAGTAAATTGGATTGATCTTGCCAATCACGCCAGAGATTTTGATAATGAATAGATAGCGCTGGATATTGGCAAATATACTGCAAATAACAGCGACTAATGGTCCACCACATCAGTAATGACAACAGCATGATGACCCAGAAAATAATCGAGGCATCGCCAAGAAAGTTAACAAAACCTGACATTAGCCGTTACTCACTAACATGGCAGGTTGAGATAAAACCTCAGACACATTTTCATCCAATCTTTGCGCTACTTGTCGTTGCGCTACTTGTCGTTGCGCTAACAGTCCGGCACTTTGGTGCTCGATAACATGTAAAATGGTATCGCTCTTACTGCTTAATAAACTGTGTAACAACATCAGGGGCACCGCGGCGATCAAACCAAATTTAGTGGTTAATAATGCCTGCGAAATACCACTAGATAATACTTGCGGGTCACTGTTGCCATAAGCCGTAATAGCTTGGAATGTTTCAATCATGCCCGCGACAGTACCGAGTAAACCCAGTAGCGGTGCTACAGCCGCTAATACCGCTAGCGAGCCTAACCCCTTACGGCATGCAGGCAGTTCAGCCAAAATAGCTTCATCTAAGAAACGCGCTAATTCATCTGCATTGCTGCATTCATGTTTATTAGCGACAGATAAAATACGCCCGAGTGCATTATCATTTAAATGTTGTAAGTCTTGTTTTTGCAGGTTTATTTGCTGCGCTTGGCGATTCAGAATTAACCAACGACTCACCCCGATAATTAAACCAATCACGCCAACAATGACGATTAATGCGCCCACGGAGCCAGCATCAGAGAATATCTGCCACCAAGGTGTTGTTGTCGCAGCTCGTTGTAATAATGCGCCAGCTGATGGGTCAACTAATGCCGCAATATAACCATCTACGCCGTTATCAAATGCTTGAATACGTTGCTGTAATGGCGTTGGCATATTTGCTAATAATTGATAACTTTCGTTGCTCGGTGAATAAATTAACGCGCCTTGCTCAGTAAACGCAGTAAAGCCTGCGACTTGAGTGATTGGTAAGTTTTGCTTTTCGCCATCAGGCATTATCACGGCTTGCGATAAATGCTGAACCTTACTACTTGCTACCATCTGTTCAGTGAATAACAACCACAACTTTTTCATTGCTGGTAAATCAGCTTGAAAATTAGCTTCGCTGAAAGGGGCCAACTGAGCAGAACGGCCCGGTAAACTCGCACTAATCGCGCTTTTCTTTAACTGACCACGTAAGTCTTGACTGGCTCGTCTAAACTCACTAAATACTTTGTCTAAATCTGCCTTCTCATCATTGGCACGCTTTTGCTGCTGGCGGATCTTAGCATTACCTTTAGCAATATTATCTTGCAGCTTCTGCATTTGTTGTTGCAGTTTTTTATTACGTACTTGTTGAGTTTGCAATAATGATTTTTGGGCGGTCAAGTTGGCTTTAAATTCAGCTAACGCTTGGCTATCGACTGCGGCTTCAATCCGGTTACTTTGATGTACTTTCTCTAACAAGGCATCTAACGTATTGGCCGAGACATGATTAACAGCAGTAATCAAAAGAACTAAACTAAGTAATACATTTTTCATTGTTTTTGACTTGTATTGAGAATTAAAAAAGCGCATTTACAAGCCCTCCAACAATGGAACTTCGAGTAGCGTAGGTAAGGTTTTATTATCTGCAACTGCATTTATTTGCTGCACTTTTGCTAACCATGATGAAGGCAGTGCTAACCAACTACGACTGCTGTTATCCCAATAACCTGCCGATTGCTGATCTGGCGTGAGATAATACAACGCCACTCGCCCGACTCGAACTAGCTGTACTGTTTTATCAGTATCACCGAGTGGTAACGGAGCTTGCCATGTTTCGATGGTGTCACCGTACTCAGTTTCGATTTGGTAGGCTTCTAAAATGCGGCGATATTTATCAGCAACAGTGACGTTAGGGTTATCCAGTAATCCAACTAATGCTTGTAAACGTAATTGCCGTTCTTGCCATAGGAAAGGTAAATCCTGTTTTACAAACTCACTCAACACCAGTAGCATTTCTTGCATGTGTGGCATCAGTTCCATACGCGTAGTACGTACCGCAGCCATACTTTTGGCTAAATTATTAAGCAGCATCGTTTGTTGCTGACGCTGCTTCAATAGTTGTTGGTTATAATCAGAAAGGACTTTATTTTCACGTAACAGAGCACGATATTCGCTGACGATCTCACTAGTTTGATCATCTATCGCCTCAATCTGAATCTGGCTATGTTGCGCATTACTTTGTGTTTGCTGCTTACTGCTTACAATATCGTTAAGTTTTGTCTCTGCAGAACTCGCAAACGGTAGCAGTAACAAGCTTAGCGACAAGACGGTTTTATAAGGCATTATCATTCCAATAACGAAGACAAATTAGCTAAACTAATCTAAATGAGAATGATTATATTTTGAATGGGTTCATTTGGCAATCTATTCGAGTAATCAATCCAGCTATTATGTTAAGATCACAGGTATAAATACTTAATACCGATGTAATTACTCATGATAATTCCTTATAACGAACTTGATACAGCCACATTAAACAATATCATTGAGCACTTTGTGCTACGAGAGGGCACTGATTACGGCACCACAGAATTAACCATGGAAGAGAAGGTACAACAGGTTGTGAATCAACTAAAAACCGGTGAAGTCGTTATTGTCTACTCGGAACTCCATGAAAGTGTAAATATTTTGCCAAAGTCAGAAGTGCTTAAAAATCCTTAACATTGTACTCTTTTTATACTTGATATCATTCACGTTAACTCGTATAAGTAATGCCATTGTTACTTATTTTTGGATAGTTGGTTAATTAAATGTCAGCAAAGCACCCTATTATCGCAGTCACAGGTTCATCCGGTGCCGGTACTTCGACCACCAGCCAAGCCTTTGCGCATATGTTTCAACAAGAAAACATAAACGCTTCCTTCATCGAAGGAGATAGCTTTCATCGCTACACTCGACCTGAGATGGATGTAGCTATCCGCAAAGCACGTGAACAAGGTCGTCATATTAGTTACTTTGGCCCTGAAGCCAATGACTTTGAGATGCTGGAAAGCTTCTTTCAGGATTACGGCCGTGATGGTACAGGTAAATACCGTCGCTATTTGCACACTTTTGATGAAGCAGTGCCATACAACCTTATGCCGGGTACATTTACGCCTTGGCAGGAGCTTGATGCGGAAACTGATATTTTATTTTATGAGGGGTTACACGGAGGGGTAGTAACTAAAGAAAATAACGTAGCTAAACACGTTGATCTTTTGATTGGCATGGTGCCAATAGTTAACCTTGAGTGGATCCAAAAATTAGTGCGAGATACCGAAGATCGCGGACATTCTCGTGAAGCAGTCACAGACTCTATTGTCCGCTCGATGGATGATTATATTAACTTTATCACCCCGCAATTTTCCCGCACCCACATTAATTTTCAGCGTGTGCCTTTAGTTGATACATCCAACCCATTTAGCGCCACAAGTATTCCAACCTTGGATGAAAGTTTAGTTGTGATACGTTTTCAAAGCGTTAAAAATGTCGATTTCCCTTACTTATTAACCATGATCCAAGGGGCATTTATTTCAGGTATTAATACCTTAGTTGTACCCGGAGGGAAAATGGCGCTAGCGATGGAATTGATCTGCGCACCATTGATTAAGCAGTTATTAGTTGAAGGAAAGATTAGTTAAGTAATACTCAAGTTAAGGATATAAGATGCTTTTCAAGCAAAAACGCAGCAATGCAAATACCATCACAGCGCCACAAATAAGCTAATAAATAACGGCGCTGATAAACTCAGAATAAAACCACTGACAATCGCTAACGGTACATATTCATTACCGCCAGATTTTTGAATCATAGGTAGGGTGAAATCCATCGACGTTGCGCCAGCATAACCAATCGCAGTAGAGGGGTGTTGACGAATTAATGTGGGAATAATTAGAATCGCAATCAATTCTCTACCCAAATCAATAATGAATGCCGCACCGCCATACACAGGAGAAATACCGTCAGTAATTAAAATGCCAGACAATGAATACCAGCCAAATCCAGAAGCCAACGCTAAACCGTTATTCAATGGAATACCCAACAGCAAGCTAGCCATTACGCCACCTAACCAAGAGCTGACAATAACAATTAACGCAATCTTCATCCCCCAGCTATTAAGCAAGATCTCACGTAACGACATGCCGCTATTTCGTAGCTGGCAACCAATAAGTAATAATAGCAATACCAGCGCCGATTCACTGATAGTATCGATATCTATCATTTCTGCTGAAACAAATAAACCCACGATAAAACCAGCGGCAATGAATAAGATTAATTGTAGTGACTCTAATATCAAACTGAGCTTAGTGAGTATTTCACCTTGCTGTTTACTGGCATGACGCTCTCGTTTATCTAAACCCCATAGTGCCAATAAATTAGTCACCGATACGCAAGCCAAAACGGTAAAACTATACAGGCCAATGTTTTGAATATTCTGAGCAAAATTATCTAAATGCGCCAAGCTAATGCCCATGAAGAATAAAATGATATAAACCATTTTTCCCGTCGTAACATTTAACCAATGCACGTGTTTTGTTGACGTCACCGCCACACAATACCCCAAGATCAGCGGGATAATAATGATCATAAAACTCTGTAACACTCAGCTATTCCTTGCTAAAAAATCCATGAAACTGATAAAACTAAGCAATAGCTTTAATATCAGCAACCTCTGTCAGTAAATTATTATATAATTTTTTATCGGCAGTTAAAATACATACACGATCGCCCTGTTTACAACGTAAAATCGCTTGCAGTGCATGATCTGCTTTAGCCACAGGTAAACGGTCTGCATCACGACGGCATAATTCCACCAGCTCCATCGACACATCATCCGCGTAAATGATCACATCCGATTGTTGCATGAAACGCAATGAACGTAGACTTAATAAATCACTTTCTGCCGCCGGTTTGATCAAGTAAACATCACCACTTAAATCACCAACAGGTGTTGCTAACTGAGCATTAAAATTAGCTTTAAGTTTTGCAGCATTATCAGTGACATCCAATGCGTCTGAGCTAAAAAAACGTTCCCAGAAACGACGACGCTCAGTGACAGTCGCGAATTTATTTTGCACAACTTCACGCTGTTCACCAGCAAACTCACCGATAGCACCGAGAGAGACGGGTAATACCGCTTCAAGTTTTTCACGTAGGTAACGAATGAGAACAGGCGAACGACCACCACTAGAAATGGCTATTTGTAATGGCGAACGATCAATAATAGAGGGAGTAATAAATTCACATAATTCTTGCTGGTCGGCAACATTGACCAAGATCCGACGATCATTGCAATCTTGCCAGATTTGGCGATTCAACTCGCCATTATCGGTCGTCACCCATACCATGACAAAGTCAGTCAAATACTCACTGTCGTAACCATCAATAATTTGAATTATTTTACCTGCCTCAGCATAGCGCGTTAACATCGCACTAAATTGTGGTGAAATCACGGTAACCTTGGCTTGAGCACTGAGTAGCAGGTCAACTTTACGACTCGCCACTTCACCTCCGCCAATAACTAATACAGGTTTGTTTTTTACATCCATAAAAATCGGTAAATACTGCATCTCATATCCATTCAAAGTTATTTATAACAAAGCATTAACGATTATACGGTGGCTAATCTTGAGAGTCATTAACAGTAGTCAAATACGTCATAACTAAATTAACTAGAAACAGCATCAAGATTGGCATGTTTAATGCTCTAACTCAGGTGAATTATCAAAAAGACAATTTATTGACCATCAATATTCTGTAAACAAATATTTTGTAGAAGGTTTAACATGCACGAACTTAAACATTATTTTCAAAACTACAGACAAATAAATGTCGCCACGACTTGGATGCTGGCCATCGCAGCATTAGTATTAGCACTGCCAACACAAATGCTATCAACCACAGGTTTAGCTGAAATAGTGGCTGATTATCGCGCTTATTTATCTATCGTTGTCATTGCAGGGATTGCTTATTTTGCTGCGCTGTTAGTCGTACAATTATTGCAAAACATCATAGAAAAACACGCCGATAATGAATCAATGATAAAAATTGAAAAGATGGTGCGTTTAATGAATTCATCGGAGCAAGCGGTTGTTCGTGAGTTTATTTTTCAAAAGAAAGACACTATCTCATTACCATTGGAAGTCGCTTCTGTTGCCAACTTGGTCGATAACTGCATTTTAGTTCCCGCGCTTAATAGCCAAGAAATCATTGGCAGTGGTAGCAAAATAAAGCTGTGCATCAATATTAAGGCACGCCAATTACTGGATCATAAAGCGTTAGGCTTTCCTGACGGCAAAATGACCGACCAGCAAGTCCAAGCATTAAAAGACGCACGCCCTGCATTTGCTAAAGAGTTTTATATCCGTCGCTAGTTATACAGCGGGTTATAGTGATCTTTCTCAAAGACACGTAACTATCAAACACCTCCTATCTATAAGCACAGCGATTATGCTGTGCAGTTCTTTTTCCACATCTTCTATTTAGATTGCCCGCATAAACAAGTAAACTAGCAACCATCTGAACATATTTAGACTTTCTATGCCGTGAAATGGCGTAGAACAGTAAGAGGTAGTCTGTGTCTATAAAATTTATCGCATCATCCAAGTTACCCACTCCTTTCGGTATTTTTACCATGCATGGTTTCGAAGATGCAGCGACAGGTAAAGAGCATGTAGCCCTTACCTATGGTGATGTGAATACTAATGATGTAACGCTAGGTCGCATTCACTCTGAATGTTTAACGGGTGATGCTTTATTTAGCTTACGCTGTGATTGTGGCTTTCAGTTAGAAACAGCAATGAAGAATATCACCGAAGCAGGCGCTGGCTTTATTCTTTATTTACGTCAAGAAGGTCGTGGCATTGGTCTATTAAATAAGATCCGCGCTTATAACTTACAAGATAGTGGTGCCAATACTGTCGAAGCCAATGAACAGCTTGGTTTTGAAGCGGATCTGCGTAATTATGCAATGTGCAAGCCGATGCTTGAGCATCTTGGCATTAACAAAGTTAAGCTAATGACCAATAACCCGAAAAAACTTGCCGCGATGGAAGAGTATGGCGTTAATGTGGTAGCAAGAGAACCATTGCAAGTGGGCAAAAATATGCATAATGAACACTATTTGAAAACTAAAGCTGACAAGCTTGGTCACATGATGACAGAGAAGCATTTTAAAGAAGATTAACGATTACATTCGTTAATCAGCTGGCACTAATTAGGCTAGTAGAGAATAAAAAAGGCAAGCATCCATTGGTTATTCACCGTGGAAACTTGCCTTTTTGCTATTCAGATTAATGCTGAATTCAATGACATTAACATCATTGAATTCATACAGAGCCTATTGCGTTCTATCCGCTAAATAACCGGCATAATCAGGGATCGAATGTTCAAACTCTTCCGTCATATGGACTGAATCAATAATGAAATCAGCCGTTGCTGGGTTTGTTGCCACAGGAATATTCCACACCGCCGCTAAACGCAGTAATGCTTTCACATCCGGATCATGTGGTACCGCATTCATTGGGTCCCAGAAGAAAATCATCACATCAATTTCGCCTTCAGCGATCAATGCCCCTAACTGTTGATCACCGCCCATTGGGCCGCTATAAAGCGCTTTAACAGGTAATTCGACTTGCTTAGTAATTAATGATGCCGTCGTGCCAGTACCAAATAAATGATGCTTCTTCAGGATATCTGCGCGTAACTTACTCCACGCAATTAATTCTGATTTCATATGATCATGGGCAACCAGCGCAATGCGCTTATTAACCGCCATAGTACGTGTGATTTTTTGCATTTATCATCCTAATATCGCTAACAACGTTAGCGACATAATACCTAATAATGGTAAATAAAAAGAATTAAACTTAGTGATCACCACCACCAAGCTCTAATAACGTGGCATTACCACCAACTGCAGTAATATTAATCGTTCTAGTACGCTCAGTAATAAACCGCAATACGAAATGATTATCCGTTACTGTTGTTAAAGCGTGTTCACTTAATTCCGTCACTAACTGCGCTAATAAACCTGTGCGAGTTGCTAAAATAGCATTAAGTTTTTGCGCCATACCAACATCGCCGGTATAAGCTACACCAGCGATTTGCGGTGCAGCGATAAGTTGTTCTAGCTGGCTGTAATCACAACCTTGCACGACATTATCGGCAAAACCCGCTTGATGCAGTGAAGAAACCAACTTAGTTTGACGCTCTAATTCTCTCTCAGGTAAAGCGATTAAGATACAGTTACCCGCCAACAATGTCGCACTGATATGTGCAATTAATGCTGAAATTGCTGATGGTGTTTTAGTCAGGCTCATATCTGCCATAGTCACCACAAATAAGCCACGACCTACGCTGTAAAGTTCGTTCACTTCACCTGTTGGCCCTGGCATTACTTTGGTTTCTGCCAATAATGATAAAGCTTGCTGCTTTTGATACTTCGCCATTTCAGCCGCTAAAGTACCAAGTGCGTCATCTTGAACTAATAACTCAACCCAAGCGCTAATTAATTCTGCGCGGGTATGGATATCTTGTAAATTCCATTCTGGCCAAGCTGCTAACCCGGCGTCAACTTGTTGTTGCAATTGTATAGACAATGGTAATGGCGTAGAAAGAGATGTTGTGTGCATAATAAATTCCTTATTCTCAGTGAGCGCCAATTAAGCGATAACAACTTGTTGAGTGAAGCGATATAAGTAGTGTGGACCACCCGCTTTTGGACCAGTACCAGATAGACCTTGGCCACCAAAAGGTTGTACGCCAACGACCGCACCTACTTGATCGCGGTTAATATAACAGTTACCCACCCGCACTTGGTTTTCAATATAAGTATAAGTACGTTCGTTACGGCTATGAATACCCATGGTTAAACCAAAGCCAGTGGCATTGATCTCGGCGATAACCTTATCTAAATCTGCAGCTTTATAACGCACTATATGTAAGATAGGACCGAACTGTTCATTATCTAATTGGTTAATGCTGTCAATTTCAAATGCGATTGGCGCAATATAATCACCACAACATAACGCATCATCTAACTTAACCTCACCGACGACTTTGCTTACTTTACGCATTTTTTCGATATGCACAGCAAGCTTATCTTTCGCCGTTTGGTCAATAACAGGACCAACATCAGTTTCGTGTAAATAAGGTAAACCAACGCTTAACTCTTGCATCGCACCATTGATTAATGTGGTGATACGCTCAGCGATATCTTCTTGCACGAATAAAACACGTAGCGCAGAACAACGTTGACCCGCGGAAGCAAACGCACTGCGCATCACATCGCGAACAACTTGCTCAGGCAATGCCGTACTATCAACAATCATGGTATTTTGACCACCAGTCTCAGCAATCAGAGTGGCGATACCGTTATTAGCCGTTATCGCTTCACGTTGTGAAAGCGCACGGTTAATACGTTGTGCCGTTTCAGTTGAGCCAGTAAAGACCACACCCGCGATACGCGGATCAGCCGTTAATTGCGCACCAACTGTCGCACCTTCGCCGGTTAACAAATGTATCGCTTGTGCTGGTACACCCGCTTCGAGGATCAGTTCCATGGTACGCGCCGCAATTAAACTGGTTTGTTCTGCTGGCTTAGCAATAACCGTGTTACCACTGACTAGCGCTGCGGCAACTTGACCAAGGAAGATCGCTAATGGGAAATTCCATGGGCTAATACAAACGAACACACCTTGTCCTTGACGAGTCACTTGCTGAGCAATACCATCAAAACGTACTTGCGTTTTCGCCATGCCGAAGTTTTCACAGGCTTGGTCTGCATAATAACGACAGAAGTCGACGGCTTCACGCACTTCATCTAAGCTATCGTGGATGGTTTTACCGGCTTCTTTATGGCATAACGCCACTAATTCAGCTTGGTGTAATTCTAATAAATCAGCGATGTTACGTAAGTAATCGGCACGTAATGTCACAGGTACTGCTGACCAAATAGAATGGAAATCTGCTGCGCTGTTTAATGCATCCGTTACATGCTTTGTATCAGCAAAGACGATATCACCGACATGAATACGGCGATCATATGGCGCACTTACCGCTTTAACGACTGCGCCAGTACTGTCTGTATTTAGGCAAGTACTTTCTTCATTACCAGAACTGTCTTTATTACCAGAGCTGTCTTTATTAATAGTTACGCCAGCAACAACAGGGCCTGCTTGCCATGTTTTCTGCATGTGTTCTTCAACAGCTGCCATGAACGGCTTCGTTTCACTGATGATATCCACGTTAACATTGCTTGAATTCTTCCGACCAGCAAAGATCTTCGGTGGTAATGGGATCAAGCTATTATGCAATGTAGGGCGGCTTTCGAGTGTCGTTACCGGATGCTCAGTTAATTCTGCAATTGGACAATCGGCATCTACTAATCTGTGTACAAACGAGCTATTAGCACCGTTTTCAAGTAAACGGCGCACGAGGTAAGGCAATAAGTCTTTATGGCTGCCTACTGGTGCATAAATACGAACATCAAGCCCGTACATTTCTAACGCATGGTTATAAAGCGCATCACCCATACCGTGTAAACGTTGGAATTCAAAATCTTTATGCGTTGCCATGCTCGCAATAGCAGAAACAGTGTGGGCATTATGGCTGGCGAATTGTGGATAAATACCGCCGCGCACATATTCACTTAATAGAAAGCGGGCACAGGCAAGGTAAGCCACATCTGTCGCTTCTTTACGGGTGTAGACTGGGTAGCCTTCATAGCCGTTTTGTTGTGACAGTTTTAATTCGGTATCCCAATATGCACCTTTAACTAAACGCACTGGAATAAGATCGCCCTGTTCTTTGGCTAATGCAGTGATCCACATAAGCGTTGGCAATGCGCGTTTCGAATAAGCTTGCACAACTAAGCCAAATTGACCCCAGCCGCGTAACTGTTCATTACGGTAGAGTTTTTCAAATAATTCAAGTGACAGCTCCAAACGGTCAGCTTCTTCAGCATCGATAGTAATGCCGACGTTTAGCTTACGTGCAGTCACTAATAAATCTAATACTGAATCATGCATTTCCGTTAATACACGCGCTTCATTAGCGACTTCGTAACGTGGGTGTAATGCAGATAATTTAATAGAAACCGTGGGTGCAGGGGTTTTATCATTGCCGTAAGTGTTAGCACCTACTGCTTTAATAGCTTGAATATAATCGTTGTAGTATTTACTGGCATCGGCCGTCGTTAACGCTGCTTCACCCAACATGTCGTATGAATAAGTGAACCCTTTATCACGTGAGCTGCGGCCATTTTTCTGCGCTTCAGCAATATTGCGGCCCAATACAAACTGATGACCCATGATCTTCATCGCTTGGTTCATTGCTTGACGGATAATCGGCTCTGATACTTTATTCACTAAGCGATTTATTGTACGTGTCGAAGAACGGGTATCATTACGATCCATACTTACAACTTTACCTGTTAATAACAGACCCCAAGTTGACGCATTCACGAATGTTGAATCAGAATTCTTAAGGTGTGATTTCCAATCGGCAACACTGAGTTTGTCACGGATTAGCGCATCTGCGGTAGCACTGTCTGGCACACGCATTAATGCTTCAGCCAGACACATTAACAAGATACCTTCTTTGGTATCTAAGCTGTATTCCAGCAGCAAGGCATCGATCATTTGAATGGCTTGTTTATCAGCACGAACTCGTTCAATCAAACTTGTCGCATTCTTTTCTATTAATGCATTTTCATCAACAGAAGGTTTTGCAAGAGGTAATAATTCAGTTAGCCAAATTGACTCATCCACAATATATAGCGGGGATATTAAGCCCCACATTTCTGCCGCTGGCTTAGCCATAAACAATGGTGAGAGCGCATCAGATGCCTTAAACATACTTAAATCCTTTCAATATACGAAATTTAATATCGCGGGATTTTACAGTAAATAAGGTAGATTTCTCAGCGTTGGTTAGCAGTTCTTAGATGTTATTTACAGAAATGTAAAAAATATGGTTATTTTGGTTACAAAAATAACCATATTTATCAAAAGGAAATATCTCGATTAGGGTAATCGTCGTAAACCAACTAGGTGGCGGGTCACTAAAAACGCAGTCACGACTAAGCATAATTTGATTAAAATGAAAGGCGCAAAGTAGATTGCCAATAACATGGCAGCCCACATGCTAATAAGAGAACGGCGTAGTTGTTTAGTGGTGATTCCTTTTCTTAGCAGATAATTCCGCAGGTATGAACCAAGATATTTATGGTTAAACAACCATAATTGTAATGTCCGAGAAGAACGACTAAAACATGCAGCGGCTAATAATAGAAATGGTACGGTAGGTAATAAGGGTAAGAATATTCCCAGTACCGCTAAAAATACTGCGCTACAACCGACTAAAAACAATAATGCCCGCAATGGTTGTTTAGCTAGATAGGTATCAGGCGGCATAAATTCAGCGTTATTATCGTCCATATCAATCGCGGATGCTTTACTGCTTTTTTTCATATGTACGTTAACCTTAATACGACTCGATGACTTTCTCAATAAGCACTTAGTCTACCCTGCCCAGCATTGAAGCTATACCTTTTTATAAACAAAAAGCCCCAAAAGGGGCTTTGTCATAACCAATATTTATATAGCCAGTTTGTTAGTCTGAGTTTCTTAATCAGAGTTAACGGCTGAGTAATGTGTAATCTTTCATTTCTATATTTTTTCGCTGTTCAGTTACATCGCTAGGCGTCAACAATAAAGAGATCACGTCTTCACTCGATTTAAATGATGGAACGGTTGGATCAATAGGTTGATAACTTCTCATAAAGCTTTCATTAAAATCCGATGTTCTAGTTTGCTGTGCTGCAATTGACACATTAATATTTGCAGCTATTGCATCTTTAGGAATCAGACCTGAAATGTTTTTAAGTTCTGGTATTACAGTCTCGCCATTAGTATCCGGCACACTATAAATAATGTGAGTTAGTTTTGCATTTATGGCTGAATTTACAACATGGTAATAACTACGTTGAATTAAATCATTAAAAGCAGTATATCCCTTAGCT
>Ga0105356_10001822_pt1 | contig 21347 bp, 19 predicted proteins | sample GOMGulsemesocosm_3_FD_83502 | JGI IMG/M metagenome (GOLD analysis project Ga0105356, IMG submission 83502) | Methane-oxidizing microbial communities from mesocosms in the Gulf of Mexico - GOM9D Gulf of Mexico | ecosystem: Environmental > Aquatic > Marine > Cold seeps | place: Gulf of Mexico... | reverse complement strand
CTTTTATTACAATTAAGTTTTGGTCCCTATTATGGTTTTTTTGCTTTATTTCTAAGAGACTTAAATTATCCTGGCTTTGCGGTAGGTTTACTTATTTCGATTGGTGTAATTGCTGAAATTGTTATATTTATTGTTGCCGGTCGATTGTTTAAGCACTTTACTATTAAGCAATTACTTGTCTTTAGCATGTTTGTGACAGCTATTCGTTGGTATTTGATGGGGCACTTTGGCGATTCTGTTTGGATTTTAGCTATCTCACAAATTATACATGCAGCAAGTTTTGGTTTATACCACAGTGCGTCGATACAATATATTCAAGGACATTTTGATCGTAGTCAACAAAGCAGAGGACAAGCTATTTATATTGGTGGTGTTTATGGGCTAGGTGGTGCTATTGGAGCTTATGTTGCCGGTACACTTTGGCTTGATGGTGCAGGAGCACTAACCGCATTTAGTTTTGCTGCGTCTATGGCTTTATTGGCATCTTTTGTTGCATTATTTATTCCCAAATCACCTACAAATATGGTTTTGGAACGCTAATCGAGTCAATAATTCACCGAACAATGGCAGATAATGCCTTAAGATAATTTGTTTTTGAATGGTATTGTTGCGCAAAGCCTCACGAATAGTGAGGCTTTTTTATTTTATATTACGTTACTTAACTTCTTCGCCTGCTGCTTGCTTATCGGCATGATAGGAGGATCTTACCAATGGTCCACATGCTGCATGACTAAAGCCCATTTTATCGGCCTCAGCCTTAAACATTGCAAAATCATCAGGATGAACATAACGCTCAACCGGCAAATGATGTTTACTTGGTTGTAAATATTGACCAATCGTTAACATGGAAACACCGTGACTACGTAAATCACGCATCACTTGTAAAATTTCTTCATTTGTTTCGCCTAAGCCAACCATTATGCCCGATTTAGTTGGCACATTAGGGTTCGCTTCGCCAAACTTTTTCAATAAATCCAATGACCATTGATAATTAGCGCCTGGGCGTGCTTTGGTATATAAACGTGGTGCCGTTTCTAAGTTATGGTTAAAAACATCGGGAGGACTGGCATTTAATATTTCTAATGCTTTATCCATACGGCCACGAAAGTCAGGGACTAGAATTTCAACTTTTGTATGTGGTGCATGTTTTTCAATTTCAGTGATACAATCTGCAAACTGTTGTGCGCCGCCGTCACGTAAATCATCGCGGTCTACGGAGGTGATTACTACGTATTTAAGCTTCATATCCTTTAAAGTCAGTGCCAATTTTTTTGGTTCATCTTGATTCACCGCTAATGGGCGACCGTGACCAACATCACAAAATGGACAACGACGTGTACAAATATCACCTAAAATCATAAAGGTGGCAGTACCGTGGTTAAAACATTCTGAGAGATTGGGGCAAGATGCTTCTTCACATACTGAATGTAAGTCATGTTTACGTAGAGCTGACTTGATAGCATCAATTTTGTCGCTTGTTCGTGGTAATTTAATTCTTAACCATTTAGGTTTACGCAACATTGTTTCACGTTCTGATGTAACAACTTTAATTGGGATATGTGCCATTTTATCGGCATCACGTAATTTTGTGCCAGGCTCAATACGTGAAGATTTAGTGCTCATGGTATGTGTTTAATCCTGTTTTATAACGAATATCTTGTATTTCGAGTAAATTGATTACGTGTTTAACTAGCGCATTGCTTGCATCAATAAGTGTTTTTGGACCTTGCAAGTCAACAGTTTGTATCATTTCAAGGCCAGCATAACCACAAGGGTTAATACGTAAAAAAGGTGATAAGTCCATATCTACATTTAGGGCTAGACCGTGAAATGAGCAGCCTTTGCGAACACGTAAACCTAAAGAGGCGACTTTTCTGTTATCTACATAAACCCCTGGAGCATCCTCTTTTGCGTAAGCTTGGATATTATAATCTGCCAAAGCGGCAATAATAGTGTCTTCGATCAAAGTTACCAGATAACGTACACCTATTTTTCGTCGGCGTAAGTTTATCATAAAATAAATCACCTGTTGTCCAGGGCCGTGATAGGTCACTTGACCACCACGGTCAACTTTCACAACAGGAATATCACCAGGCATCAATAGATGCTCTTCTTTACCAGCTTGTCCTTGAGTAAAAACAGCAGGATGTTCAACCAGCCATAACTCATCGAGTGTATTTTCGTCACGATTATCGGTGAAGTTTTGCATAGCTTGCCATACATTTTTATATTCGACATTGCCAAGCTGCCGAATTATTAGCGTACTATTCAATTAATAACCTTTTTATATTCTAATATGTACATTATAACCAAATAATGATTAATTTCATCCTTAAGGAAAGACAGATGTTGATTTTGTGATTTACAATACGTAACGTACCTGTTCAATGGCTGTTAAGGTCTTGTATATTTTTTCAATATGCTCTTTGCTGGTTACGGTTACAGCAATAGAGACGGAATGATAATTTCCTTTTGAACTGGGCTTTATCTTAGGCGAATAATCCCCAGGTGTATGTTTTTGTAATTCAGTAATAATTAAGTCAGGTAACTCATCACAAGCAACTCCCATCACTTTAAAGTTTAATACTGTTGGAAATTCTAATAATTCATCAAACTTGGTCTGCATTTCTATTCTCTATAAAATAATAGCTGGGGTAAATACCATCGAAGTGCGTTATTTTATCATTAAATTATGGGGGAGGGCTAATTTCAATTAAAGCTTTTTTGAAAGTGATAAAAGAATGAATTAAGTTATTGTTTCAATTATTAAAACAAAAAAACTCGGCAGACGCCGAGTTTTAGATATAGCCACTTATTATCGTAAATAAAGACTAGTCAGCAAATTGTAGTTTAATATAATCGACTAAGCGACTAAACATACCACCTTCATTCACTTCTTGTAATGTGACTAATGGATATTCGGCAATATCTTCGCCATCCAATTGCAGAAATAATTTACCCACAACTTCACCTTTTGCCAATGGTGCAGTTAATTGTTTAGCTAACTCAAAATTTGCCTTTAAATTTTTGCGTTGACCGCGAGGAATAGTGATTGGTGTATCAACTAAAATGCCCAAATCAACCTCTTTCTTATCTCCCATCCAGATACGGTTAGCGACAAATTTTTCACCAGCCTTATATGGAGTATACGTTTCAAAAAATCTAAAACCATAATTCAGCAGCTTTTTACTCTCAACTTTTCGAGCTCGTTCGCTTTCTGTCCCCATCACAACACTAACTAAACGCATAGTCCCTTTTGTTGCTGAAGTGACCAAACTATAACCTGCTTGTGAAGTATGGCCTGTTTTTAAGCCATCAACATTCATACTTTTGTCCCATAACAAACTGTTACGGTTGTATTGCTTAATATTGTTGTATTTGAATGATTTTTGTTTGTATATTTCATATTCACTGGGCACATCACGAATCAATGCAACGGCCAATGTAGCCATATCTCGAGGAGTCGTTTTATGTTCCTGACTATCTAATCCATGGCTATTTTCAAAATAACTACTACTCATACCCAGTTGTTCTGCATGGGCATTCATGAGATCAGCAAATGCACTTTCACTACCAGCAATATGTTCAGCCATCGCTACACAAGCATCGTTCCCGGAGGCAACAATGATCCCCTGATTTAGTAAACTAACGGAGACTTCGGTACCTACTTCAATAAACATTTTGGAGGAATCAGGAAAGTTTTTTGCCCATGCTGCTTCGCTAACCATAACTTTATCATCATTGCTGATATTGCCAGACTCTAGTTCTTTACCGATAATATAGCTTGTCATCATTTTTGTTAAACTTGCCGGTGCCAATAAACTGTCGGCATTTTCTTCGGCGATAACTTTACCGGTATTGTAGTCTATTAAGATATGACCTTTAGCATTTACAGATGGGGGAGCGGGAATTATAGTTGCAGCATAAGAAGTTGAAATAACACTGAAAGCGAGTGAACTAATAAATGCAATGGTCTTAATTGGTGAATGGGCCATTTTTTTAGCCAAATATTGCGGCATAATGTTCCTTTGGATAACTTATATTACGAAAACAAACGATATTTTTCAGCAGTATAGCATCTTTGACTTTGATTGCTATCCGCCATTTTAAGTGCATTTGTTACTTTTTATGTAACTTATTAGTCTTTTTTTATACAAAAAAGTTCACTGTGAGTTTTTAGTCAATTATTTTGTACGTGTAAATGCATTGGGATAACCTTGTTGCTGGACACTTTCTAATATGATTTTTAGTTTATTGTCGTTGATGAAAGGTCCTATTTGCACACGATAAACTCCATTTTCTTGAGGTGAAATTGTGTCTTTTTGATATAACATCGACAACGCCGTAGCCGTTTTTTTAGCTTGGCTTTTGTTGCGTGTAGCAAATACCTGAATGTATTTACCTGAAGGAGAAATGGGGGGCGTGTTCGTAACTTGCACCGGTTTTAATATAGGGTGTGATACTTTATCTTTTACAGTTACTTTGTTTACTTTCGTAATTAATGATGTTTCGGTAATTGGCATGATAGTTACATTAGCTGTACCTGTTTTTAACATATCAAGTTTATAAGCTGCACTATAAGATAAATCGATTATACGACTTTGATGAAAAGGCCCTCGGTCATTAACTCTGACTATTACAGATTTATTATTACCGTTGTTGACGACCTTGAGATAGGTAGGCAAGGGGAGGTTCTTATGAGCTGCGCTCATGCCATACATGTTATAAATTTCACCGTTGGACGTCAGGTGGCCATGGAATTTTTTCCCGTACCAAGAAGCCGTACCCGTTTGTTTGAAGTTTTCAGCGGACTTTAATACCTGATAGTGTTTGCCTCTTACTTGATAATCCTTATTACCGCCACGACTATGTGGTTCATCTCTCGGTATCGCGTCTTGTAATTCAGAGTCATAGGGAGTTCTGCTCGGCGTACTGTCGTTTTTTTGCTGATAACGTCCTGTTTGGCTACTGCAGGCATTAATTAACAAAATTAAAATGACCAATATTATATTTTTCAAGTAGATATCAACCTTTACATTTAAAATAAATAGATCAAACATTAGGCATGGAATTTTCGATGTGTTCCAACGGCCATGATTAAACCAAAACCGGCCATAAGCGTTACCATCGAAGTGCCACCATAACTGACCAGTGGTAGTGGCACGCCAACAACAGGCAATAATCCCGAAACCATACCGATATTAACAAAAACATAAACAAAAAAGGTCAAAGTTAAACTACCGGCCAATAGTTTAGTAAACGCATGTTGGGCATGAACAGCAATCCATAAACCGCGCATTACTATGGTTAAATAAACCATCAATAATATAGCAACGCCTATTAAGCCAAATTCTTCACTAAAAACGGCAAAAATGAAATCAGTATGACGTTCGGGTAGAAATTCCAATTGAGACTGAGTGCCTTGTAGCCAGCCTTTCCCGTTTAAACCGCCAGAGCCAATAGCTATTTTAGATTGAATAATATGGTAGCCTGAACCTAGGGGATCTTGTTCAGGATTAAGAAAAGTTAATACGCGTTGTTTTTGATAATCTTTCATCAAGAACATCCAAAGAATAGGCGCAAAACTTGAAGCCAAACCCACAGATAACATTATTAATTTCCAACTTGCGCCAGCAAGAAAAATAACAAAAATTCCAGAGCTGGCGATCAATAATGAAGTACCTAAGTCAGGTTGTTTGGCGATCAATAGTGTCGGTAGCAAAACGAGTATAAAAGCGATAATAATTTTTGGTAATCTAGCGGGTAAGTCATATTGGCTTAAATACCAAGCTACAGTAATGGGGACAACAAGTTTCATTATTTCAGACGGTTGAAACTTCATAAAACCTAAATCAAGCCATCGTTGAGCGCCTTTACCAATGTGGCCAAACAGTAATACGCCAATAAGTAATAACAGGCCAATAATAAATACTGGGACGGCCCATTTTCGATAAGATAGTGGCGGGATTTGTGCCACTAAAAACATGACGGTTAATGCGATACCTAATCGAATAGCTTGACGAATAACGATATCAATATCTTGTCCTCCGGCACTGTATACAACAAATAATCCTAACGTCATTAAACACAATATACCGATGAGTAGTGGTAAGTCTATATGCAGACGTTTCCATAAAGACTGATATTTTTGCTGTTCTTGTCCTGTATTACGCACTAGTTTTTTCTCTATTTTTTCTTAATGCCATAGATATTGTCATGTTGAGGATGACGACTACTATCATTACTAATTATTTCTCTATTCCCAAAATATTGGTCCATTATTTGACGAGCAACTGGACCTGCATTTGTACCGCCACCACCTTTGACTACATTTTCTACGGCAACGGCTACGACAATTTCTGGATTTTCATAAGGGGCAAATGAAACAAACATGGCATTATGGCGTTGGTTCTCTTTTACCAATTTAGCATCGTACTTTTCATCTTGTTTTTTGGCGATCAATTGCGCTGTACCTGTTTTCCCTGCTGCGTCGTATTTACTGCCTTTAAATACATCGTACGCTGTAGCTCCAAATTTTTGCGCTGTATTGTGCATCGCATCAAGTACAAGATCCCAATTTTTAGGCTGGCTTAGTATAATTGGCGCTTTTTCTACAAAGTCGACTTCATTGGTAATTAACGCAGACTTAGATACGCCTGTTTCACTATCCGTTATTGTTTGCAGCTCGGTTGTAGACTTTAACATATGCGGGACTTTGATCTGTCCTTTGTTAGTCAAAATTGATATAGCCTGTGCTAATTGTAATGGTGTCGCTGTCCAATATCCTTGACCAATACCAACAGAAATCGTGTCTCCGGTATACCAAGGTTTATTATAACGTGCTCGCTTCATTTCGACGCCAGGTAATATAGCTCGACTTTCTTCATAAATATCAATGCCGGTATAATCGCCAAAACCAAATCTCTCCATCATTTCGGTAATATTGTCTATTCCTAACTTATACGCGAGCTTATAAAAATAAACATTACATGATTGTTCTATAGCTCTTGTTAAGTCAACCCAACCATGACCTTGTGTCCACCAATCTCTATATTTGTGTTCAAGCCCTTTTAACTGAAACCAGCCAGGATCGTATTCTCGTGATGACTGCGTAATGACTTTCTTTTCAAGGCCTAATAAGGCGAGCATCGGCTTTACTGTTGATGCTGGAGGGTATCCTTGTACAGCACGATTAATGAGTGGTAGGTCTTTAGAATTTAAAATCTTTTTATAGTTTTTACTACTGATACCATGAACAAATAAATTGCCGTCAAAACTTGGGTTTGAGTACATAGCCAAAACGTCACCGTTGCGAGGGTCAATGGCAACTACTGTGCCACGTTTCCCGGATAAGGCACGTTTGGCGATCATTTGTAATTCAATATCTATGGTTAAAGTAATATCTTTACCAGGGATTGGTGGCGTGTAATTAAGCGTACGAATTATTCGACCTTGGTTATTGATCTCTACTTCTTGATGACCAATGGTGCCGTGTAAAACGTCTTCATAATATTTTTCCAAACCGAGTTTGCCAATATTTCGAGTTGCCGCATAATCTTCAGAAAGACCTTGTTCTTCGAGTTTTATCGTATCTCTTCTGTTAATACGAGCCACATAACCTAATGAATGCGTGGTTAAATCGGCAAAGGGATAATAGCGTTTTAACCTAGCATCAATAAAAAAGCCTGGAAATTTGTGTTTATTTACCGAAAATAATGCAACTTGCTGGTCGCTTAAACGAGAGTCAAGCTCTAGAGGTTTAAAGCGGCGCTTTGATTTTAATGATTTTAGGAGTTTTTGTTGTTTTTCTGTACTGATGTCCAGTAATTTACTGAGTGCAAGTAATGATGACTTTATATCTTTTACGTCTTCAGGAATGACTTCTAAACTATAGATAGGCTTATTTTCTGCTAAAAGTACGCCGTTTCTGTCATAAATTAACCCTCTGTTTGGTGCTACTGGCAGCAGTTTTATACGATTGGAATTTGATCGTGTTTGATATTTATTATACGAGTTAATTTCAAGGTCGAAAATATTACTAAATAAGATAAGCAACATTATGAGCACGCCAAAGAAAGCAATAAACGTTCTACGTGCAAAAAGATTAGCTTCCGCGGTATGATTACGAATAGAGACACGTTGGCGTGAATACATCAATTATTCTCTATGGTATGGATGATTATTATTAATACTCCACGCCCGATATAAACTTTCGGCGACGACAATACGAACCATTGGGTGAGGTAACGTTAGCGGCGATAAGGACCATTTTTGTTCTGATGCTTTTATACAGGCAGGAGCTAGTCCCTCTGGTCCGCCAACAAGTAAAGCAACATCTCTACTGTCAATATGCCAGCGCTCTAACTGTTGAGCAAGTTGTGGAGTAGTCCAAGGCTTTCCTTCAACTTCTAAAGTAACAACGCGATTGCCTTTAGGGATGGCGGCAAGTGTTAACTCACCTTCTTTTTCTAGTATTCGAGTAATATCAGCATTTTTTCCACGTTTTCCAGGGGGAATTTCAACTAAATGAAATGACATGTCCCGAGGAAAACGTCGACTATATTCGGTAAAAGCTGTAGTAACCCATGCTGGCATTTTATTACCAACAGCGTATAGCGTGATGCGCATTACGGTTTACACTATTCCCACAGTTGTTCTAACTGATATTTATCACGAGTATCATCAGTCATGATATGAACAATAACATCGCCTAAATCTACTAATGACCATTCACCAATGTCATTTCCTTCAATACCTAGTGGTTCCATGCCTTCAGCACGGCACTCTGTAGAAATCGACTGAGCGATGGATTTCACATGACGTTTTGAGTTTCCTGAACAAACGATCATAAAATCAGCAAAACTAGATTTTTTTGCAATATCTAAGGTGATGATATCTCGGCCTTTCATATCTTCTATTTTTTCTATAACAAATGCGGTAAGTGCTTTATTTTGCAAAGTCTGTTCTCTTTTACGGTTAGTTGTTCGTTTGTATACGACTATAATATCACTTTTTATTTCCTAGGTTAAGCTAGGGTCTGTGGATCTTCATGTTTATTTTTACAGCAGTTAATTAACCTCTTATTCTTGCACATGCAAATGGCTGTTAACTACTCTACTTTATCAGTTAATAATACGTAGAAAAAGCAGCTGTTTAAGTTCGATTAAATACTTCTTACTTTATCTTATGACGTGCTTATTTAAAGAAAATAAGCAATATTATGCTAACAAACTTTAAACATGAAGCGTTAACAAGCCACATTGTAGAGCATGGTAGAATAATTAACGATAAAGTTGCTCTTTATTTATATATGAAATGATTTCTTTGGGCAATAAATCACCACAATTATAGCCATTTTTAATTTTTTCTCTGATGTCTGTTGAGGAAATATGCCAGTCTTCACCATCATTTAACAATATGCATCCAGCTTCTTGTCGTTGTAATTCATTTGGATGATTAATTTGATGATTTGCTAATAACCTTATCAACTCAATATTATTTTTATCGATAGCGTAATTTGGACGGGTATTTACAGCTAAGTGGCTTAATGTGAGGATTTCTTGGTATTTGTGCCAAGTATTGAAGTTTAATAATGAGTCCATACCCACAATGAAAAAAAGCTGTGCGTTATTATGTTCCTCTTTTATTTCGTACAATGTTTCAACAGTGTAGGAAGGGGTATCTTTATTAAGCTCTCGTTCATCGAGTATTAACGTAGGGTCTTTTTGGCAAATCAAATCAACCATGGCTAAGCGTTGTTGTGCAGTTGCCGCCGTCTTTTTTTTATGAGGTGGTATATGGCTAGGTAGTATTAATAATTTGTCTAAATTAAGCCAGTCTGTAGTTTGTTTTACAGTATGGATATGACCAAAATGGATGGGATCAAAGGTCCCACCAAATATACCGATTCGTTTCATTTTTTTATTGTTATGGGATAATGGATGATTATTATGAATATTCATAGTCCAAACTAAATTTAGAAGTGGTTTGTCCATGATATAAAGTTAATAAAACATCGGCTAATAACAAATAATGATTGAAGTCACTGCTGGTTTTACTGATCATATCAACTTGTGCTAATCGAGATTGAGAGTGGTTAATATTATCGACAGTGATGTGAGTTAATGCATGGTGATATAGAGGTTTCTTCTTATCCCAAATTCGATATTGTTTATATAAATCATTGATATTATCTCCTTGTTGTAATTGTTCTAGCATGGTAGATAATTGCATGATTTCTTTATGTATAAACCAGATGAGTTGGCCAATTGCTGCGCCTTCTTGTTGTAGTTGATCGAGTATGGTAGTGCATTTTTTTAAATCACCAATAAGCATCGCATCAACAAGTTGAAAAGGGTTGAATTTTGCCTGCTTAATAATAATGTTTTCTGCAACTTCGCAAGTAATAATATCTTGTCCAAATAGCAATGAGAGTTTTTGTAATTCTTGTTCAAGGGCTGGTAAATTACCCTCAAATAGCTCTGCCATCAATGGAATGACATCAGTATGTAAATTGATCTTTAATTGTCGAGCTTGAGTCTGTAACCATTGATTTAATTGTTTCCCCTCAATGTCGTATAAAGGCAGAAAACAACCGAGTTTTTCTAACGTTTTAAACCATTTTCTTTTTTGCGCTGCAGCGTCCAACTTTGGACCGTGCAAAATTATTATGACATCTGTATGAAAATGTTCACTAAGTAATAACAATGTTTTACTGCCAGCATCACCAACTTTACCGTTTACAAGTTCAACTTCAATAATACGTTGACTCGAAAACAAACTTAGCGATTGGTATTCTTGTTGAAGAAGTGACCAATCAAACTTATCGTCGGCACTAAAACGAATAACTTCATCAAAACCTTGTTGATGCGCAGTCGATTTTATAGCAGCTAAACTGTTATTTTTTTGCCAAGGTTCATCACCAAAAACTAACCATACTGGCTTAAATCCTTGTTTTAACGTTGATGTTAGATTGTTATGATAAATTTTCATGGCTAAAAATTATCAGTGTTGAATGGTAGCTAAACTGCGTAATATTTTATCTGCAGCTTCTTTACGCATTTCACTTAACATCAATGATAGTTCACGACTTTTGGCAAGAGCAATATTTGGATTGTCTTGATAGTCACGATTAAACTCGAAACTCAGGGTCTGGCTTTCTTCATTCGAAAACCTCAGTTGATAACTTATGGTGTAAATAAGCTCATAAGCGGCAACTTGTCCGTTAGGAAAAACAGATAATGTTCTTCGGTCTAAACTATCTTTTAAAATATGCATTTCAGGTATATCAGCGGAAAACTGCTCAACTACATTAACCTTGTTTATTCTTAGGTGCTGTTTGACCAGTCGAGTGAGTTCACCATGTTTATCTGTTGAGCTAATATAAAGTGTTTTAAGGTCGTCAGGTAATAGATAATTCCCTCTGAGCTTAAAACCACAACCGTTTAGTAAGGTAGATAAAACTACGACGAATAGCACATAGCTGATCGTCGATGATAATTTTATAAAGCGGTGTTGCGCTTTCATTTTTTTAGTAGTCCTTAATTAGCTACTATATTAAGTAACTTACCTGGTATATATATGATTTTACGCAGTGTTTTACCTTCGGTAAATCGAATGACGGTTTCATCGGCTAAGCCTAGTGCCTCAATATCCTCTTTTGACGTTGTTGCAGAAACGGTGATTTTTGTACGGACTTTACCATTGACTTGCACAATAATCAGTTTTTCGTCTTCAACCAAAGCGGCGTCATCTACTGTAGGCCAAGAGGCTTCTTCAACAGTGTTTCCTGTACCAATTAAATGCCATAAATGGTGGCATAAGTGAGGAACAATTGGTGTTAACATCAACACAACCGCACGTAAAGCTTCTTGCATAATCGCTTTATCTTCAGTCGTTACTATCTTGGCCTTAGTTAAATGATTCATCAACTCCATAATTGCTGCAATAGCAGTGTTAAAAGTATTACGACGACCAATGTCATCACTTACTTTGTTGATGGTTTTATGCAGTTCTCGGCGTAAACTTTTTTGTGCTGGCGTTAGCGTTAATCCGTCTAAAGATAACGTAGAAGTTAATGACTGCTCAGCAGGAAACTCTTGGGTAAAGTCATAAGCCAACTTCCAAACACGTTTTAAGAATCGATGTGCGCCATCAACGCCTGAGTCAGACCATTCTAATGTTTGCTCTGGTGGAGAAGTAAACATAATAAATAAACGCACAGTATCGGCGCCATATTGTTGAATAACTTCTTGTGGATCAATACCGTTATTTTTAGATTTAGACATTTTACTCATACCAGCAGAAATAACCGGTTGACCGTCTATTTTACTTGTTGCAGAAACCACATGACCTTTTTCATCACGCTCAACGTCAACATCTGTGGGTGCAATCCAATCTTGTGCGCCATTTTCAGCTTCACGATAGTAAGTTTCAGCTAAGACCATACCTTGACATAGGAGGCTTTTAAAAGGTTCATCACACTTGACTAAGCCAGTATCGCGTAATAATTTGTGGAAAAAGCGTGCATATAATAAATGTAGTATGGCGTGTTCAATACCACCTACATATTGATCAACAGGTAACCAATAATTAGCTTTGGCGGGATCAAGCATTTGAGTATCGTCGTCTGCAGAGCAAAAACGTGCGTAGTACCAAGATGATTCCATAAAGGTATCAAAGGTATCCGTTTCACGTAAGGCTTCTTCACCATTATAAGTTGTTTTAGCCCAAGCAGGATTGTCTTTAATAGGTGAAGTCACACCGTTCATGATGACATCTTCAGGTAGCTCAACGGGTAATTGATCTGCAGGAACAGCAACAGAGGTACCATTAGCCAAATTAATCATCGGAATGGGTGTTCCCCAATAACGTTGACGAGAAACTCCCCAATCACGCAAACGGTAATTAACCTTTATTTTCCCTTTGTTTTCGCTGATAAGTTTATTTGAAATTGCTTTAAAAGCGTCATCAAAGTTTAAACCATCAAATTCACCTGAATTTATTAAAGTATTTTTATCAAGAATTGCAGCGGTATTGACGCTTTCGTCATTTGTCGCTTCGATAACTTGTGTGATTTCTAAACCATATTTGGTGGCAAATTCCCAATCACGTTGATCGTGACCAGGTACAGACATAACTGCGCCTGAGCCGTAGTCCATCAATACAAAATTAGCAGCCCATACGGGGACCAATTTTCCTGTCAATGGGTGAATTGCTTTAAGCCCTGTATCAACGCCTTTCTTTTCCATTGTTGCCATATCAGCTTCAGTGGATTTGTTGGTTTTACATTCATCAACAAATTTAGCAACATCGGTGTTACTTTTGGCCGCAGCAAGTGTTAATGGATGCTGAGCCGCTAGCGCAACATAAGTTACACCCATTAAGGTATCAGGACGCGTCGTGTAAATATCAAATTTTTCATCTGAGTCAGCAACGTCGAAGGTCATTTCAACACCTTCAGAGCGACCAATCCAATTACGTTGCATGGTTTTAACTTGTTCTGGCCAATCCGTTAATTGTTCTAAATCGTTTAATAGCTCTTCAGCGTAATCAGTGATTTTGATAAACCATTGTGGTATTTCTTTGCGCTCAACCATCGCACCAGAACGCCAACCTCGGCCATCAATGACTTGTTCGTTAGCAAGAACAGTTTGATCAACAGGATCCCAGTTTACGGTCGCATTTTTTTTGTAAACTAAGCCTTTTTCATACAATTGCGTGAAAAACCACTGTTCCCAGCGATAATAATCTTTTTTACATGTTGCTAACTCTCGACTCCAATCATAACCGAAGCCTAATGATTTTAATTGATTGCGCATGTAATCGATGTTTTGGTAGGTCCACGTTGCAGGAGCTGAATTATTTTTAATTGCCGCATTTTCTGCTGGTAAACCAAAGGCATCCCAACCCATAGGTTGCATTACGTTTTTACCTTGCATACGTTGATATCGAGAAATCACATCGCCGAGACTATAGTTACGTACATGACCCATATGTAAACGACCACTTGGGTATGGAAACATGGCTAAACAATAAAACTTTTCTTTGTCAGGGTTCTCTGTGGCAAGAAAGGTTTTGTTATCAATCCAATGTTGTTGAACTTGGGCTTCTATTGATTGGGGATTGTAAATGGATTCCATTAAAGATTTCTCAGGTATTCAGTAAGGTATTACGTGATTTATTGTAAATGACAAGAACAACCACGAACGTTTTAATTAATCGTCATAGAATACCTTATCTCAGTTGATAACGACAAGTTTAATAGCTGAATTGAGTGAATAAAATCGACAAATCTTGTCTATAGTTAACTTAGGTAAGTAATGTCTAATGACAGAGGGACTATTCATGACAAATAAGTTAGCCAATAAGAATTTATTATATGATCAACTCGTCAACTGGTTTGATGATATTAAACAACATGAACTTACTGATATTATTAGCATAGTTGAAAAAGCTAAAGCAATTGTTGTTGCAGCAGAAAGCTTACCAGAAGACAAAATAAAACAATTTGTAGAAAATTTTAAATATGATTTACGTGAATTTCATCTGCAATATCAGTCCCATGTAAAACACTCCTTATACCTTGGTTTATTGAATGAACGTTTTTGGTCAACTCTGGTGAGTATTACCGATAAATCACAAGTCGAATGGGCAGAACTCAATGATGACTTTCAACATCAAAGTATCTATCAAAGCGGTGATTATATTGGCTTTGGTGAACTTGAATGTCAAAAATGTCACCAAACAATGTTGCTCTCTCATTTGACGAAAATAACGGACTGTTTTACATGTGGTGGTAAAATTTTTGTAAGAAAGGGAATGACACCTTAAGTTTATTTTGTATTTAACGATTACCAATTCACTCCTATGTATTGTCCAGCAGGATTTTTGAACGGTAATGGATAGACAATCAATTTTGCTAATCAACGTAATGTCAGAGTACACTAAGGTTTAATACTATCGTAATAAATAAAACGCTTATATTTTAATCGTTAACAGTGAGATTTTGATGAATCAACCCCTTATTCGTACACGCTTAACATCTCCCGAATTAACAGCTAAGCTTTCTGAAAATTTATTTTCTCAACCTAAAGAAAATACGAATAATCAACAAATTTTTGTTGGTCATGAACGAGCAAAAGAGGCGTTAGAGTTTGGCTTGTCTATGGATGCTGTTGGTTTTAATGTTTTTGCCATGGGTGAACCCGGAACGGGTCGACAAACGTTAATAAAACAAATGTTGTCGGCATCTGCACTAAAACAAAAAACACCACATGAGTGGTGTTATATCAATAACTTTGATGATAACCACGCTCCTTATAAGTTATACGTGAGTCCAGGAGATGGTAAACAGCTACTTGCTCGTATCAATACCTTTATTGATGAATTATTAGACTTATTCCCTGAAGTTTTTGAAAACCCAAGTTATCAACGACAAAAAGCGGCAATTGATCGTGAATTTAATCAACAATATGATGAGGCTATTGCAAAAGTTGAAGACATGGCTCTCAAGAGTAATGTTGTATTATATGAAGACGATGGTGAAATTGGTTTTTCGCCGCTTGTTGATGGTAAACCATTAAATGATAAAGAATTTGCGAACCTTGATGAATTAAAACGAGCAGATTTTTATAAGTTGTTGGCACAGTTAGAAGACTTTCTATCAGAACAACTATTAGAGTTGCCCCAGTGGAAAAGGATATCGTCAGATAAACTGAGAAAACTAAAGAATGAAACGGCAGAACAAAGTATCAAACCGTTTTTAAAAGAACTCGAACATGACTTTGCAAGTAACCTCGGAGTACTGAAATACTTAGCGAGAGTAAAAATGCATGTTGTTGATACTGTTTTAGAAATTTTGGTAGATGAAAAAGGCGAAAACCAAAATGATAAAGACACTCGCAAACTTATGGTTGAGCAGTTCCTTCCTAATTTATTGGTTGCTCGTGAGTCTGAAGAAGGTGCGCCGATTATTTATGAGCAAAACCCTACCTATCAAAACTTGTTTGGTCATGTTGATATAGCAACTTTTCAAGGTAGCACTTATACCAGTTATCGTTCTATCAGAGCGGGCGCGTTACACAAAGCTAACGGTGGTTATTTGTTGTTGGATGCCGATAAACTGCTTAATCAACCATTAGTGTGGTCACGATTAAAGTTAGCGATAAAAACGCAACAGGTAACCATTGAAAACCCTTATTCTGAATTAAGTCAGCCAGGTTCATATAGCCTACAACCTGAAAAAATCCCATTAAAAGTGAAAGTGGTCTTATTAGGAGATCCTGAAATTTATTATACTTTACAAGAGTATGATCAAGAATTTACAGAGTTATTTAGAGTCTTGGCAGATTTTGATCACTATTTAACAAATACGGATGAAAACCTAATTGCTTACGCAAATCTAATTCGTCAACGAGCAAATAAACACGGTTATCCTTTGGTGACAAATGGTGCTGTATTTGAGTTAGTGAAATACGCATTAAGGCGTGCAGAACATCAACAAAAAATATCTGCCAATATCGTGCAAATTAATGACTTACTTGATGAAGCCAATTATTTGTGGAACAAAGGTGGTAGTACAGGAGAACTCTCCGCTGAACATATTCAACTTGCTTTGGCGGCAAAGGCGCGCCGCACAGGACGCATGAGTGAAACGTGGTTAAGTGAAATTAAAGAGCAACAGCTACTCATAAGTAGTGAAGGTCATAAAGTTGGTAAAGTTAACGGCTTAACGGTACTCGAAATTGGCGATAGTATTTTTGGCACACCAGCTAGAATTACAGCAACCGTTTATGCTGGTAGCGAAGGTGTGACTGATATTGAAAGAGAAGTTGACCTAGGAAAATCGATTCATTCAAAAGGGTTCCTTTTGTTGACTGGATATCTGGGGCATAAGTATGGACAGGAGTTTCCTGTGACAATTTCAGCAAATATTGCGATTGAGCAATCGTATGGTCATATTGATGGCGACAGCGCTTCAATGGCTGAACTTTGTGCACTTATCTCGGCGATCACCGGTTTACCTATTGACCAAGGAATTGCCATTACAGGTTCAATTAATCAACATGGTGAAGTGCAATCAATTGGCGGTGTAAATGAAAAAATTGAAGGGTTTTATCGACTGTGTAAAGACCGAGGTTTAACTGGGCAGCAGGGCGTTATTATTCCTCGCACAAACGTTATGAATTTAATGCTCCATGACGATGTGATTGATGCGGTTAAAAATGATAAATTTAATATTTATGCCGTTGATGATATTGATCAGTCTATTGAGTTATTAATGGGCATGACAGCAGGTACTATGAATAGTGTTGGTCGTTATCCTCGTAAATCAATTCATAGCTTAGTATTAGCTAAACTGGCTGCTTTTGCTGACATGTTAGAAGGCGGCGAATAATTTAGAATTAATTATAAACGAGGTTAAATTCTTTAATTCAAGGCGTTTTCAATCCCGATAGTTGGCTATTGGGATGAAAGTACCAATTTGTAGTTCCAAACAATACTTAAGTGCGTCTATCCATGTAAGCACTGCGGCTATTAACCATGTAGATCACTTGAATATGATCATTTTTTATTTTATTTGGAATTATTTAATCAAACTAAGTAAGTGTTCACTTACTTAGTTTAAGTAACAATCCTTTTACATAGCAATTTTAAATCACTTGTTTATTTTATGAGCCTTTAATAAAAACAAATAAACGATTGTTTTTTGTACAAATCTTCTATACTTTTAATCAGAAGTACAATATTTACCCGCAATGATTTTATTTCCGTTGTCTAATTCATGCTAAATGAGGTAATTGATTAAAATAATAACAATAAAGCTTTTCAATATAGCAAGCTCAATGAATTAAGTCTTTAGCACTAATTCATCATGTTTTTTCACTAACGTAATATAGTTGGTGTGTCTTTTTACGTTCTGCGTATTGTTAAAGTTGTTGAAAAATAAAGAAAAAGTTATACATTTTCTCGGGTTTTGCTATGCTGTTTATTAATTGATTAAATTATAAACGAGTTAAAAGATTGTCATTGTTACAATCTTTAATTGACTTACCACGGTAAGAAATATCTAAATTTTATTACGTATAGGTTGCACGCATAAAAATTGGGTATCTGTTGTCTATCGGGATTTACTCATTCACTTTTTAAGTGGGTGGGCATTCATCTGGAGGCTATGTGGGCGAATCTTTATCTGATCAAATAAGCCAAATAAACCAAATTTGGCCAATAGCAGCATACTTTATCATTCTAGTGATAATGCTTATATTTATGTTACTACTCTCTCATTTTCTTGGTCCTAAAACACGTAGTAGAGCAAAAAACACCCCTTACGAGTCAGGCATCATTTCTGTTGAAGATAATAAAACACGCTTTGCTAATCACTTCTTCTTATATGCCATTTTTTTCGTTATTTTTGACCTTGAAACCATCTACCTATTTGCTTGGGTAATCGCCTTTGATGAAGTTGGCTGGGCAGGATTCATCGAGGCAAGTATTTTCATTTTAATACTATTGGCTGCACTCGTCTACCTATGGCGAATTGGTGCTTTGGAGTTAATACAGCGACATCAACCATTTCGACATAAAGCGATTGAACGACAACAGTTAACTACTCAGCAAGTATCTGCTAAAGCGAATCAAGTCATCAACAAATAAAATTAAAGAGGTAATCATGGAATGGTCGTTAACAAAAGCAAAGCTTGATGATGCAATGAGCTTGGCAAAAGGCATTTCCGAAGAAGAGCTCAAACGAAATGTTTTTATGGCAAAACTTGATGACATGATTAATTGGGGAAGAAAAAATTCCATTTGGCCATTTAATTTTGGTTTAAGTTGTTGTTATGTCGAAATGGCAACCAGTTTCACTTCTCGTCATGATATCGCCCGCTTTGGCGCCGAAGTTATTAGAGCAACACCAAGACAAGCCGATTTGATGGTTATATCAGGTACGTGCTTTCGAAAAATGGCACCTGTTATTCAACATCTTTATGAACAATTATTAGAGCCTCGTTGGATTATTTCTATGGGCTCATGTGCTAATTCTGGCGGTATGTATGACATTTATAGTGTGGTGCAAGGTGTCGACAAATTTATTCCTGTTGATGTTTATGTACCCGGTTGTCCACCACGGCCTGAAGCATTACTTGAAGCATTGTTATTACTGCAAAATAGTATCGAACATCAGCCTCGTCCGTTAAGTTGGGTGGTTGGGGAGCAAACGGTTAGCCAAATAGCAAAACCCTCATTACGTGATATTAAAAATGAAGAGCGTATTAAAGTGACCAATTTAGACTCGCCGGATATATGTTAGGAGGCGTTGAATGTTAAAAGTAAACCTTAAAGAAAGCAAAGATTGGCAAATGACTGGTGATATTGCAATCATTGATGAAATAGCCACATTAGCTCCAGAGCTTAATCTAGTTGCTGTTACAGCAGTGGAAAATATTGCGGATGATATCAGTACTTTTTGGGTAGACAAAAAACAACTTGTGCAATTAATGCAGGTGGTTAGGCATGACTTAACCCATCCGTTTGATATGTGTTTTGATGTTATGGCTATTGATGAAACTGAAAGACAGCATAAAGCCTCTTATTTACAAGATTTTACCATCAGTTATCAGTTGCGCTCTTATGAGCGAAATTTAGATATTCGTATCAAAGTTGGCTTATCTGCAGAGGATAAAAAGCTAGAAAGTGTTTGTGCATTTTGGGCCAATGCCAATTGGTATGAACGAGAAATTTGGGACATGTTTGGTATTGTCTTTGATAATCATCCTTATTTAACGCGCATACTTATGCCAAATACCTGGCAGGGGCATCCGCTATTAAAAACACACCCTGCGCGCGCTACTGAAATGGATCCCTTTACATTACCTCCTTATCAACAAGACAAAGAACAAGCGGCATTACAGTTTGATCCCCAAGCATGGGGGATGAAGCGCCAAGATGAAAACAACGACTTTATGTTTTTGAATTTAGGACCCAACCACCCAAGTGTTCATGGTGCTTTTCGCATCGTTTTACAGATGGATGGCGAAGAAATTGTCGATTGTGTGCCTGATATTGGTTATCACCATCGTGGTGCTGAAAAAATGGGGGAGCGCCAATCTTGGCATAGTTATATTCCTTATACCGACCGTATCGACTATCTTGGCGGAGTGATGAATAACTTCCCTTACGTGATGGCTGTAGAAAAACTTGCCGGCATTACCGTACCTGATCGCGCGAAAGTCATCCGTATTATGACCAGTGAAATGTTCCGAATTTTAAGTCATTTGCTTTTTTATGGCACCTTTGCCCAAGATATCGGCGCCTTATCTCCTATTTTTTATATGTTTATTGATAGAGAAAAACTCTTTGGCATTATAGAGGCTTTTACTGGCGCAAGAATGCACCCTAGTTGGTTTCGAATTGGTGGTGTTGCACAAGATTTGCCTAAAGGCTGGGATACGTTAGTTCGAGATTACGTTAATTATTTACCTAAACGCCTTGATGAATATGAAAAAATGGTGATGCAAAATTCCATATTAAAAGCTAGAACTGTAGATGTTGGAGCCTACTCTACTAAAGAAGCCATTGAGTGGGGGGTCACTGGACCAGGTTTACGTGCGACGGGTTTTTCCTGGGATTTACGTAAGCAACGACCTTATAGCGGTTACGATCAATTCGATTTTGAAGTACCAACGGGGCATAAAGGTGATTGTTATGATCGTTGTCGTGTCCGTGTTGAAGAAATGCGACAGAGTATTCGTATCATTGAACAATGCCTTAATAATATGCCTGAAGGGCCATATAAAGCAGACCACGCACAAACAACGCCGCCAGTAAAATCAAGAACGATGCAAGATATCGATACACTCATTCCTCATTTTATTAATGTGTCGTGGGGACCCACTATACCTGCGGGGGAAGTGTTTATGAGTGTCGAAGCAACCAAAGGCATTATGGGCTACCACTTGATCAGTGATGGTAGCACGATGAGTTATAGAACACGTATTCGTACTCCCAGTTTTGCACATTTACAAATGTTGCCATTGATCTGCAAAGGGCAGATGGTTGCCGACTTAATAGCTACTTTGGGCAGCATTGATTATGTGATGGCTGATGTTGATAGATAAAGCAATGCTGCATTTTATCTCTGTTACGAGATAACTAAGTAGTAAAAGCCGAATGAAATCAAAAAAGTCCGACCAAAAAGAATAAAAAGAGTGAGTTATGGAAATAATAAAAACAGTGACCATAGATTACAGTCGTTATCTGTCTGCAACTGAGATAGCGACAATAGAGCATGAAGCAAGCATTATGGAAACGCGTGAAGCAGCTGGTATCGAAGCACTCAAAGTCGT
>Ga0105356_10001815_pt1 | contig 21369 bp, 25 predicted proteins | sample GOMGulsemesocosm_3_FD_83502 | JGI IMG/M metagenome (GOLD analysis project Ga0105356, IMG submission 83502) | Methane-oxidizing microbial communities from mesocosms in the Gulf of Mexico - GOM9D Gulf of Mexico | ecosystem: Environmental > Aquatic > Marine > Cold seeps | place: Gulf of Mexico... | reverse complement strand
TAATCCCGCGGCAATAAAAGCGTATGAAAACGCGGGGTATGTCCATGAAGGTATAAAAAGAGAATCTGGTTATCGGAATGGGCTGTTTTTAGATAAAGTGCAAATGGCCGCGATTTGTCATGAATGGGCAGGTTTATAACTGTTTTATTCCATATGTAGGAACTTTCATTCGGTGGGTGAGAACAAGATAATCACAAGGGATTGAGATAAAACTAATTACTTAACACTAATTTTATAACATAGCGTTGCAATCATTAATAACTCAGCTTACACTTGTGCGCTATTATTGAATGGATTATTAATTAGAGAGTTTTGATTATGAAAAAACCCCCGTTAATTTGGCTGAATGTGTTTGTATTTGCTGCAACATTCTTAATCTCAGTAACTTTAGTGCCTTGGTATGGATTTACCTATGGTTTCGAAACATTTGAAGTTGTGAGTTTGGTCGTGGGTATCTTTATTTGTGGTTTGTCTATTACTGGTGGCTATCACCGATTGTGGTCGCACCGCACTTATAAAGCACATTGGAGTGTGCGTGTAATTTATGCCTTGGGTGGCGCATTTGCATTGCAAAACAGTGCGATTCACTGGAGTTCTGATCACCGTCGTCACCACAAACATGTTGATCATGATGAAAAAGACCCGTACTCGGCAACGAAAGGGTTTTGGTATTCACACATAGGCTGGATGCTACGTGAATATCAACAAAATATTTATAGTGATTACAGCAATGTACGCGACTTAGAAAAAGATAAAGTCGCAGTTTGGCAGCACAAATATTATGCACAGCTAGCTGCGCTAATGAATATCGGTTTACCACTGTTAGTCGGTTTTTTATATGGGGACGTTTGGGCGAGTTTATTACTGTTAGGTGTTCTACGTTTGGTATTAAGTCATCACTTTACGTTCTTTATTAACTCTTGGGCGCATATATTTGGTTCGCAACCTTATACAGACCGTAATACCGCTCGTGATAATGCGCTATTAGCTATTTTCACTCATGGTGAGGGCTACCATAACTACCATCATATTTTTGAAACGGATTATCGTAACGGTATTAAATGGTATCAATATGATCCGACTAAATGGTTAATCAATATGTTGGCTTGGTGTGGCTTGGCCAGTGACTTACGCGTTGTTCCTGAAAGTAAAATAGAGCAAGCTAAATTGAAAATGGAACTAAAACGCCGTCAAGAAAAAGCACAGTCTTTACCAAATTCAGAAGAATTAATCGCCCGTTTAAACCAAGAATATGATGTATTGCATGAAAGATTGGCAGCTTTTTATCAAGCTAAATTAGCCTTGTTAAACTCGAAGAAAAAGCATTTACATGCTCAGTTAGACAATATTCAACTAGATGAACAGATTAAAGAAGCAAAACATCAATTTGAACAGCTGAAAACAGCATTTTATCAACAGCGTAAAGTGTGGAATCAGTTTGCATTTAATCCTTCTCACGCGTAGCTTTTTGTAAAAAGGGATCGTGTAAATAAGTATTAAAATAGGGCGCTCTTTTCAGAGTGTCCTATTTTTATTTCTATCCGCTACTCCATATTTACTGTCATATTCCTGCTTAATCACGGGTTTTAATTGATTTTAAGGCTTTTGTTTCGTGACATATTTATTTAACTTTAAGTAAGTGTCGATAAATCGCACAGTCTTAATATATTCTCATTTTTTGTTTCTTAATTTCCCTTGATACTCTGGTTTTTTGAGATTTAACTGGTAGAATCGGCCGTTTAATTCTCACGCTGGCTCAAACATGAAATTCCCAGGACAACGTAAATCAAAGCATTATTTTCCAGTCACTAAAGGCGATCCGTTTGTAAAACCATTGCAATCTGCGACTGATACTCAGCCTGTATTGTGCGGTATTGATCAAACGCTTGTTGATATTGAAGCTCATGTTCCTGATGAATTCTTAGTACGCTATGGTTTGAAAAAAGGTGAGTCACTATTAATCAGTGATGAAACTGCAGAACAAATCTATACAGAGTTAAAAAAACATAACTTGATCTTGAGTGAGTTTGCCGGTGGTACCGTTGGTAATACACTACACAACTATGCGGTATTATCAGAAGCACAGCCAATATTATTTGGCACCATGTGCGATCACATTGAGATCGGTAGTTACGCATATCAGTACTTATGTAATACTAGCAGTAAAGTAAATCTTAATTATTTACAACCAGTTGCAGGTCCGATTGGTCGTTGCTTTACCTTTATCTCTGAAGATGGTGATCGTAGTTTCGGTATTAATGCTGGACTCATGAATAAGTTATCTAAAGATCATTTACCAATCGATCAATTGAAAAATAGTTCTGGTTTATTGATAACTGCATACCTATTGCGTTGCAGCGATGATGATCCCATTAAAGAAGCAACCATGCACATGGTTGAACAAGCTAAATACTTAAATATCCCAATTATTTTAACTTTAGGCACACGTTTCATTATCGAAGGTAATGAAAAATGGTGGCAAGAATTCATCCAAGAATTTGTTACCGTTGTGGCGATGAATGAAGATGAAGGTGAAGCGTTAACAGGCTTTAGTGATCCGTTATTAGCTGCCGATGCGGCACTTGATTGGTGTGATCTTGTACTTTGTACTGCGGGTAAAGACGGTTTGTATATGGCTGGTTATACTGATGAAGAGCACAAACGTGAAACGTCAGCACAACTATTACCTGGTGCAATAGCCGAGTTTAACCGCTATGAATATAGTCGCCCAATGCGTTTACAGGACACTGTCGAACCAGTGAAAATGTATTCTCACATCGCTCCATATCTTGGTGGCCCTGTGGTTATTAAAAATACTAATGGCGCTGGTGACGGTGCTCTTTCTGCGATTTTACATGATATGTTAGCGAACACTTACCATCGTGGTATTGTTCCAAACTCAGATAAGCACAGAGTGGATTTTCTTGCTTACTCGTCGCTTTCTCAGCTTTGTAAGTATGCAAACCGTGTTAGTTATGAAGTGCTTGCTCAGCATTCTCCGCGTTTACTTAAAGGTTTGCCAGAACGTGAAGATTCATTAAACGAAGGTTACTGGTCAAACTAAATTCGACTCGAGTAAACAGTTATACGAGCTGAACTGTTAATAAAAATGATTAAGTAAAAATAAAAACCACTTCAATGTAAATTGAAGTGGTTTTTTGTATCGAAAATATGATGGCTATTTATCGTTGATTAACGATGACTGTGAAGAATTTAGATTGATATTGGATTAAAGCACTAGGCTCATTACGAAGTTTATTTTTTGCTGGATTGTAACCATTAATCATTAGGACGAAAGGGACTTTTTGATTGTCTTTAGCTGTTACTATACCGACCATATTAGACGCGCCTTTCAGCGAACCGGTCTTAGCTTGGACTTTGTCTTTTAAGGCTTTACTTAACAGCCCTCTACGGTATTTTAATGTGCCATCTTTGCCTGAAATGGGCATTGCATCGATTAACTTTAGCTGTTTATCGTGCTTAATGATGTAATTCAATGTGTCGAATAACATCTGCGCCGACAATAAGTTATGTCTCGATAAGCCTGAGCCATCAGCAATATACGCTTGGCTAATATCAATACCTTTGCTCTGTAAAATAGCCTGCATGGCACTAGCACTATTACGATAATTACCTGGTTGTTGATAATACTCAGCACCAATGGTTTTGAATAATACGTCAGCAATCAGGTTATCAGACTCTTTCAGCATAGTATGAATAAGCGTATCAAGAGACGGCGATTGATGAGTGACTAGAGTGGCTTGTTTTGATGTGTGTTGTTGAGTAGTGATATCACCACGAAAAGAGATGTTTAACTGATTGAGTTCTTGTCGCAAGATTGTTGAAAAATACACAATCGGTTCACTGATAGCAAAAGACAGCGGCAGTGGTTTTTTAGATCTTGTTATACAGCCAAATAATTCATAATTATTGTTGGCTTTACGAGTTACTTCTAAATCACAAAATTGAGCTTGTTGTTGATTTTCATTGACAATTTTAACAGTTGAGGTGACGACCAGTGGTTGATAATTAGGTATGAATACTGCGGCTATATTGTCTTGGCTATTAGTCTTCTGAATATGTTTACTCGCTGTACGTTTCAGATTACCTAACACACAGTTACCGTTAATAATCAGCGCAGAAACTTGCGCTGCATAACAAACTGCTTGGTCGTTCCATACTTGACCACTGCTCCAGTTATAACCATTGAAGCGACTGAGATCAAGTCGAATATCGCCATTAATATGGGTGACTCCTTGCAGCTTTAGTTGCAGTAACATCGCGCGTAAATCACGTCTGCTAAAGGTTGGATCTGCATTGAAAATAAATGTGGTATTACTTAGCTGTTTTTTATCAGGGACATTATTATCAACGACGCCGTTTATTTTTGTTTTAAAAGTAAAATCATTAGTGAGATAAAGTTTGGCCGTTAATGCAGTAAGTAATTTTTGCGTTGATGCTGGCAACATTAAGACTTGGCTATTTTTTTGTTGCTTTGTATTTTGAGCTTGACTTGCATTGACTGTCGTAGGCGCTACGATATAACTTATTTGCACACCTTTTGGTAGTACGTTGCGTAACTCATCTAATTGAGCGGCAACTACTGGTAAGCTAAGTAATAAAATAGAGAGAAAAGACAATGAAATTCGAAGCATATGATTATATCCTAGATTCTCACAATTTGCGGCTATAGCTTATAATTCTATCTGATTTTTTTGTTAAGTTATATGGCTTAAGTTATACGGTCTAAAATATATGAGTTAAATTTGATATGTGTAGTTAGTCTGTAATTTTGTACAGCATAGAAAGAGACACTAATGTGAAGGAAGGTAAGCAGCTAGTTACAGAGTGGTTTGTGTATTTAATAGATTCAGATGCTGGGCTGTATTGTGGCATTACCACTGATTTAGAACGACGTTTTCAGCAACATTTAACAGGTAAAGGAGCGAAGTTTTTTCGCCGAAGCAAGCCGAAAAGTATTGTTTATATAGAGGCTCAAGTTGATCGAAGTAGTGCAAGTCAAAGAGAATACCAAATTAAGCAATTAACTCGCGCCCAAAAGTTGAAGTTAATTGCTCAGTTTAATGAGTCTAAAAGCTAAAATATATAACTAGTTCGCGTGCATTGTAATATCAATGTGGCCGGCAGATTGAATTGCTGATGGATTACCATCTAGCGCGGGTGAAAATTGAATTGGCTTAATGGCATTAGCTTTTTCTTGATTAAAAATAGGCAGCTGCGCCATAGCGTGTTCAGTTAAAGCTAAAATAGTTAATGAGGGGTTAACACCTAAATTACCTGCTATTAGCGAGCCATCTAAAATACGCAAATTTTTGTATGCGTAGGTTTGGCCTGTTTCATCCAGTATATGCTTTTCGGGATCATTGCCCATTGGTGCTCCCCCCATCATATGCGCAGTGACAGGTGCACCCGCAATAACTTCTAAAGCTAGGTTTCCCGCTTCACCACCTGAGTATTTGATGTATTTTTTTGCCACTTCATGTGCGATTGGAAAATAATTACGTAATTTTTCATCTTCAGTATGCTGGGTCGGAACCCAAGTCGCTTTAAATGGAGAATACCAGGTCTTTTTACTTTCTAAATGAATATGATTTTTCGCTGTTTGCATCACTAAAAGCACGATAGTGTTTTTGGCTTTACCCACTGGGTTAATGAGTTTTATCGATTTTAATGGGTGTTTAATGATATTAGTCAGCATGGTCACTGATCGTGGAACGCCTAAATGTTTACTGGTTAGTGGCACGCTGGCTGCACCAACAAAAGCGGCATCACTGCCTTTGGCATAACGTACAACTTCGACCTTAGTCTCATCATCGGGAGAAAAAATAGATGTGATTGCAGTACCGTTCCAAACTTCTTCTTGCTGTCCTTGAGGTGTTAAACGATCATGAGAAACAGTAAGCAGAGTTTCTGAATTTGTTAATACATTGGTACCTAATTTATCGCTTAAATTTGGCAATGTCTTATCAACGTTACGCATCTTTAGTAATAGCGGGATAGTGCCAAATACACCTGCAGATACAACAACGCCCGCTGCTTTTAGTGTGTACTTACGTTTGCTAAATAAATTGGTTCCTTCGGTGATATGCAGTAAATAACCCGAACTACCATCTTTATTACCGTCTGCATCCGCAAGTGGTTCAATTTTAGTCACATTGGATTCTGCTCGTATTTCAGCGCCATTTTTTTCAGCAAAATACAGGTAATTTTTATCTAAACTATTTTTAGCATTATGGCGACAACCCGTCATGCAGTTACCACAATATGTGCAGCTATTTCGTTTTGGACCATCTCCGTTAAAGTAAGGGTCTCCACGGCTTTCACCGAGTTTATCTACATCCACATTACGTGAAACTTGATCTTCACCACGGGGGTAGAGTAAACCACTATAAACGGTACTAAATGAATCTGCGCGTCCCATATCTTTAGCTACGTTCTTAAGGATTAAATCGGCAGGACCAAAGAAGCGATTTTGTTGCACGCCAATCATACGTTGAGCTAGCGCGTAGTATGGAGCAAGTCTTTGATACCAATCGGGATACATAGCTTGCCAAGCCGCTTGTGAGAACACTGATTCATCAGGGATAAGATGGGTATTACCGTAAACTAGAGAGCCACCACCAACGCCACTGCCGTGAACTAAGTTTATTTTTCGTGTAAAAGAAAGAGTGAATGGGCCGGTAAAACCGAGTTTTGGCATCCACAAAAAGCGTTTTAAGTTCCAGTTGGATGAAGCGAAGTCTTTAGTTGTAACACGCTTACCACGTTCTAATACTAATACTTTATAGCCTTTTTCGGTGAGCCTTAATGCACTGGCTGCGCCACCAAACCCGGAACCAATGATAACTTGGTCGAAATCAAAATCATTACTCGACATTTACTACCTCTAACTATGATTTATTAATGCGAATTGATGAGATAACTTCGAAGAGAGGGAGGCTCAGGTCACCATGCACGCATGTTATATTATTGTTATAAATAGACTATATACGTAAGTTGAAATGATTTCTCGATAAGAACTGTAGATGGGAGTGCTAGATCACAGCTTTAGGGGGAGCTTAGCATTTATGCTACAGGGAAAGTGATCTTTATCACGCACAAGTAAATACTCTAATTTAGGGGCCTACTTGTGCTAATTGCAGGATTATTAACTGTTTATTCAGTCTGTTATTTATTCAACTGCTGGGTGAGCCTTGTAAAAATAGTTCAATTCAGCGAGAACACTGTTTAATTTAGTCTGTTGAATCGATGATTTTCTATTGAGTTTGTAACTCGCTCTATTTCTTACTTGATGGCTGCCTTCACGAGTGAACAGGCCTTGATAAGAGAATATGCTGATATTATTAGGCTCTAAAATAACAAAGTTGTTCTTATCACCCAATAATTGCCAAGGTTTAAAATTATCAGTAAATAAATCGATACCTGAACTGTAATCTGATACAGGATTCATTACCGCTTTAAGGTTACTTAACAGCGTCGGTACTATGTCGGTATGATTAGTATCAAGATTAATTTGTTTGGCGGGCATATCCGGCCAGACGATGAAAAGCGGTACTTGAGTTTGTGGAACGGAGTAGTTACTGCCATAGCCCCATGATTGATCGTTATTGTCATTAAATTCGGTACCGTGGTCAGAAGTGAATACGATGACGGTATTGTTATATTGATCAAGTTCTTTCAATTTAAGCACTAATTTAGCGGCTAACGTATCAACATAATTAACACTATTCCTATAGCTATTTTTCAGTGCCGTTTGACGATTAATAGCTTGGCTATTTAAGTCCTGAATATTTGGATAAAATAAGGCAGGGAAACCTGTTGGTGTCGTCATTTTTTCAGCTGATTTTAAGCTTACATAAGCAAACCAAGGCTGCTTTTGTTGTTCTAACCAGTTTTCTGTTTCGGTAACTGTTCTGGCATCCGCTTGGGTGTTTTCAACTAATGTTGTCTGCGACGCTGATAGATCAACGAAAGTAGTTCGTTGTTGCCTTGTGCCTGTAATTTTCTCTGAAGCAAAAACACCTAATTTATAGTTAGCTAAGGCGAAATAATTGAGCATAAACGGTGATGTTGATGAGGTATCAATATCATCTGCGTATTGAGCCGATAGCCCATACATCAAACTGAAATTACCTAACTGATTACTATTGCTGGTACTAAAATGTTGATTATATTGCTGTGCTTGTAGTGCTAGCGCTGTCATTTCAGGCATCACGCTTGGATTGAGCATGTCTGCTCTGAGTGTGCTGGCATTAATAAATAACACATTAAAGGTTTGGCGATCAGGGTTAAGGATTAGAGCTTGTTTAGGGTAATCTAGACGTGACTCTGTTACTTCATTTTTTTCAGAAACTCGTTTATCAAATGCTTTTTGGTCAATCCAGCCATATTTTGTTAAGAAGGTTCTGGCTGTCATCGGGTAAGAAAGCGGGAAATTAGCTTTTTGCGCTGTAATTGGTCGATAAACGGCCGCATCAGCCCACATATATAATAAATGGCCGAAAATGAAACAAACAAAAAAGAAGATCGCAATAATAGGACCTAGTTTAAAGCGGCTTAATCTTCTTAATCGGTGCCAGATTAGACTTGATACGACTAATTCAAATAAGAATAAGAATGGTATGAAAGTGAAAAATGACTGCCAGTCTGAATTAAGCTCTTGTTCTGTTTTACTGAGTAATATCTCGAATATGATTGGATTAATATGCAGATTATATTGACTGAAAATTTCAGTGTCGATAATCAACAGTGACATGCCCATTGTGGCTATCAATACAGTTATAAACCGTAATGCCCGTGGAAAAGGGATGACAAAACTAACTGGGAATATGATAACGAGATAGATGACAAAAATGGTCAGGCTGAAATGACCAAACAGGCTGATTAATGCATATGCTTGGCCAAGCATTGTCACTGGCCATTCTGCTATGAATAAATAACGAGAAGCAAGTACTAGCGCCAATAAGATATTGGCAAAGCTGAACCAATGGCCCCAGCTAATAATTTTGGATACTTGGTCGCGATAATGATGGCCGGTTTCTAACATAAATTAAATTTTTATCTCTAGTTTGTGTCAAATGAATATTAGTAATAAAGATTTGTCGGTTAATCGTATTCAGGTAGACCTATTTAGATAATAAGCATTTCTAATTTATTATCTATGGCTAAATGATCTTAGCTGTAACGTAGAATAACAAGGCTTCCTTGCCTAAAAATACTATTAATGTGAAGTATCTTTGCTCTTTACTGACGCAACTAATGCAGCAGCAAATTTTTCGGCAACTGCTTGACGCTGTTTTGGCGAAAGTGAAGCATTAATGATGTTTGCTGCAGAGTTACCCAAAACCATTAGCCCTAGGTCTAATGGTGCATCGTGTTTTTCTAGCACATCAATCACTTCATCGATGATCTTTTCAACTTTATCGCTTTTGTATTTAGAAACTATAGGCATATTTGTAATCTTTTTATTTATGATTGATCAAAGATGATTATAATACATTACAGAATTCATTAACTCTAATACTTTACCCCTATGCAGCTACAATTAAACAATATAATTTTACATTCACTGGCCTTCAATGGTGAGGGCGAATTGAAATGTTATCCTCGCAGCGAAGAATTGGTTAATTCTCAACCTGTCTCTGAGTTAGCTGACGAATTACATCGCGTTTATAATGCTAAGCCTGCAAAAGGTTTTGGTTTTTTCAAACTGTCAGAAGACGACAGCAAACTACCTTTTGAAATCGAGTTACGTAAATTTATTCACGAAGATATGAGCTTTGTTGACTTCTCTAGTGAAGCTGCAAATATCTTGGTGACTGAGCTACAAAAATATGATTTTTTGACTCAGGGCGTATTGTCGTTTGTACATTATAACTGGATGGCATCAGACTATCTGATCGTAGCGTTACTTGAAAATAAAGACAGCGTCATGGTGACTGAACAGTTAGATATTAGTAACACGCAATATTTAGAGTTAAGCAAGTTACAACTCGCGGCCAAAATAGATTTAACTGAATGGCGTCAAAACAGCGATTCTAAGCGTTATTTATCTTTCATTAAAGGCCGCGCTGGACGTAAAGTATCGGACTTTTTCCTTGATTTTCTCGGCTGTACTGAAGGCATGGATGCGAAAATTCAAAACTCAGGTTTAATGCGTGCAGTTGATGAGTTTTGTCATGTTGCGGAGTTAGATGCTGGTGAGGCAATGCAAGCGCGTGAGCAAGTAGCGCAATATTGTAATGAGCAGATCAAAGAAGGTTGTGAGATTGAAGTGAAAGATTTATCAGAGCAACTGGCTGATGTTTCAACACGTGATTTTTATCAATATGCATCTGAAGCTTATGAATTGGAAGATAGTTTTCCTGCGGACCGAAGCTCAGTACGTAAGTTAACTAAATTTGTCGGGCAGGGTGGTGGCTTAAGTATTAGTTTTGATCAGAAACTAATGGGTGAGCGTATTAGTTACGATCCAAATACAGATACTTTAACCATTATCGGAACGCCGCCAAATCTACGTGAACAGCTTTCTCGTCGTACTAAAACAGAAGACTAAATTGTTATTAAAAAATAAAGGACGCTGAATAGCGTCCTTTGATAAATATTTAGAATTTAAGTAATAAGATTAAACGTTTTCAACTTCTTTAACTGCTTTAGTTATTTTTTTTACTTTAGCTGGTTCAACGTTTAGCTCATTGATCATTTGAGTTAATGTATCAATTTTATCTTCAACTTCATTTAACTTGCTGTTTTGTTCACTACCAAAACGGCCAGTAAATTTTTGTGCTTTTGATTCAATTGACTCTAATGATATTTTTTTACCGAAAATACCAGCAACTTGTTCTTTTAGTTGTGGTTCAACTTGCGTGCCACGCTCAACTAAAGATTCAAATAAACCAGTTGCTTTATCTGATGATTTATTTGCTTCATCGATGATAGTTCCGTAAACACCAAATCCTGCAGTGATTGATGTTTTTGCTGTTTCTTTTGCTACGTTGTAGATGGTTTCTACTTGGTTTAGTAAATTAGCCATGGTAAATCACTCCTAGATAAAATATAACTTGTTGATGTACTCGCTTAACTAAGTTCATAGTATTGTTTTGTTTTAGAAATCTCATTCCAGAGATGCAAAAAAATAGAAAATAGTGAATTTATTTCTAGCGAGCATGGTTTTGTTACATTTATCCCTACAGTTTGGCAATTTATCTGTATAATTTAGTTTTTCAACATTATTGATATTTAAGGACAGAATAGCTCATGGCGTTTAAACATATTGTTATGTGGACATTACACGAAACTGTAAATGGTAAAGACAAAGCTGAGAATGCACAGACAGCGAAAGAGCTATTAGAATCTTTAAATGGACAAATTCCTGGTTTGTTGCATTTGGAAGTGGGTATTAATTGTGTCGTAGGGCCGGGCGCATTTGATATCGTACTGGTTTCAGATCTTGAATCTCGTGAAACACTTGATGTTTACCAAGATCATCCGAAGCACCAAGCGGTTATTCCATTTATGAAAAGTATTGCTAGCCAGCGCGCTGCAGTAGATTATTAATTCACTCGTTAGTATATGGATGAAATTTTAATCGTAAAATATGAGTAATGAAAAGGAGAGCGCTTGCTCTCCTTTTTGCTATTTACACTGCGTATATTTTATCGAAGTTAGATCGTAATAGGTTTATTTGGTATGCCAAATAGTAAGGTATAAGATACGGGCAATACGATAAAAGTCAGTATTGAAGCGAAACCAAGGCCGAAAATAATAGTGATAGCCATTGAGCCAAAAATGCATCAGACAGTAGTGGCAACATGCCTAACATGGTCAACCAATACCATATTTGATGATCATGCCACTTAAGCTAAGCAATCGCTGCACGTAAGCTTTGTAACCTTTCTCTGATAGTTGACTGTTATAATGTGGCTTAGATTCAAATAAATAAGTGCATAACTTGGTTTTTATAAATAGAAAATTCGATGAGTTACTGTCACACAATTAACCAATTAACCAATTAACCGAATTTAGATCTAATAACCTGAAGTCGAATAGTAAGTAAGGAATAACTATGATTTTAATTACGGGCACAGTGAGGAAAGACTCGCTGGCGTCGTGGTTAAATGTGAAAACCAATCCTCGCAAGCTGTCGTTAATCATCAAATATCTCAGCTACATGATGCTGATTCTGTGACTCGTTTATTGGATGGCTTAGCGCAAACACCGAAGTTGGTGATTCATTGTGCTGGCAGTGGCAGTGGCAGTGGCTGTTGTCATGTCTACAGCTGCGCAAACTGCTAAAGCTGGTGAGTCAACTTATTGCGCTGTACGCGGCTTTATTGAATCTGTGCGGTATGGCGACCGAGTTTTGGCAAACCAGTGGCAGCGATATGAACACGTCTAGCTTTATGACCGCAGTAGAGGCTGCGTGTATGTTGAAACAAGCATTAGTTACAACCGAACATGGCTATGTTTCAGATATTACTATTAATCGTGGTTAGTATTTTTATTTTTGATTAAAGGGACTAATTAATAGTTTTAGTTAATCAATAAACTCACACCGATTATCACCAACAAACAAAACGCTACTTTGCGCATGGTGTCCATCGTAATGGGAGGCGGATAGCGTTTCGCTAATGCGCTCACTAGGATGACGATGGGCATGCAGGCAAGCACATACAGGCCCATTTGTGCTGTTAAATCACCTTGCACTGCGACCATGCCGATGCGACCTATTGAACTGATCAAGAAAATACTTAATAAATAAGAGCGAATAGTGGTTAACGGCAGTGGTTGGCGGTAAAAGATAAATACTAACGGTGGTCCGCCGATACTAAAGAGGCCTGTGAATAACCCCGATGCAGTGCCGCAAGCAAGAAATGCTAATGAGTGAGATTCTTTTTGAGTCTTCGCTTTGGCTTTTAATACCATGCTGATACCCGCCAAAATGATCACTACGCCAAGAATATTTTGTAATATCTGATTAAATGATGCGCTTAAAAACTGCAGTAAATAAAGGCCGATTAAAAGTCCCGGAACTAAGCCAAGTGCGGTCATGCCAACGATGCGTGGATTTAGTACTTTGAGTTCAGTTTTAATAACGAAGAAACTGTTGATTAAGGTGACGGCGCTAATGATCACTGAAGTAAAAGCAATTGGCATTAGATTTAATGTCGTGACTGCGCCCATGACTATCATGCCCAGCGCAAACCCTGCCACTGATTGTACGTACGTAGCAATGGCTATAATAGCGAGAAAAGGTATTAAGGTTTCAAGTGACATCTAGGACTCCAACAGATTAGCGATATAGTATGCAATTAGCCTTTGAAAAGGTAGATAAATCGAAGTGGATGTTAAAATGCGCACAAAGTCGGCAGTTATGTACGCTGATACTTGGTCTAAAATTGGCTTTATGGTATTTTCTTAGCATTATTTATTGAAGGATGAAGAAGATGCCAAAGGCAAGTGATATTAAAAAGAATACAGCTGTTGAATATAACAATAGCGTTTACATTGTTCGTGATATCGAACGTTCAGTTCCACAAGGCCGTGCTGGTGGCAGTATTTACCGTATGCGCATGTACGATGTAATCACTGGTTCAAAAATTGACGAAGTATTTAAAGACAGCGATATGCTAAACCTTGCCGATCTTAATCGTCAATCAGTTATGTTTTCATACATTGATGGTGACGAATATGTATTCATGGATACGGAAGACTACACACCGTATAACTTGAATAAAGCAACGATTGCAGATGAAGTATTATTCATTACAGAAGAAACTCAAGGTCTGCAAGTATTGATTGTTGATGACAAGCCTGTATCTATTGAGCTACCAAGCGCAGTTGAAATGGTCATTGTAGAAACAGACCCTTCTATTAAAGGTGCTTCTGCAAGTGCACGTACTAAGCCAGCAACACTTACTACTGGTTTGATCGTTCAAGTACCTGAATATATTGCGAGCGGTGAAAAAATTAAAATCAATACGGCTGAACAGAAGTTCATGAGCCGTGCTGATAAATAGTACTGTTATTTAAGCTAGGAAGAACTGACAACTTTTAAGTGTCGTCAGTTTTAAACTGTTTAAACAACAATTAAAATGGTCAATAGTGCTCTGCATTGTTGACCATTTTTAGTTTTGGACTGGTATTCAGAACATGGTCAAACTGATGCAGTTGTTTGTCAAATGTCAGGAATATGGCATCAATACATTGACTGGCTAGATCAAAGAATTCGTCCGCTGCGATGGTCGGTGGCGATTGCAGTAACTGATCATTGATTACATCGACCAACGCTTCTGCCTGCCTGCCTGTTGTTTTCTTGGGTAAAATAATGCTGCAAGCTATGCTGTAAAGAATGGCTTAAATAGTTTTAACTAATCGCTTCTACGTGGCTGGCATTTTTGGCAGCTGCTATACCAGTCCCTAATGCGCGGAGCTGACCTAGGTTTTCCACTGAGAAAAGTAATTCCAACCAAATATGACGTATTGAATCTTTATTGTCATTAACCAGTTTATGCAGATGCAATTGTGATGCAATATCGTCAATCAAATACAGAGTATTGAGTACTAATTTATTGTGTTGCTGTAAGCTGTTTTCAGCTGAAATATCTTGTTGAGAAGTAGAAAATCGGAACCAATGTTCAATAATCGATTCCCAGCGGCTTTGCTTGGTTAAGTCTAATCTTACTTGTTCGGCAGCAACTTTTATCTGAGCTATTTGTAGATTAACTTCATGGTTTGTATGTACTAACCTTTCTTCAAGCTGTAAGTGGCCTTTTAGAATGCCCTGCGCTAGACCTCGATGTTGCTGTAGTATTTTGAATAACTCACGCAGCTGGACTAAATATATCTGATGTTGTTTTTGCCACAGAGAACTGACTAAAAATACCAGCATTAACAAAATTAAAGCGATCGTGAAATATATAATATTAAGCGTAAGCATCTAAACCTCCAGCAGCGAGAATAAGTAAGTTGTGTAAAGTGAACTAACCAGGGTCTTCTGAACGTCACCTAAATACAATGTACTGGTATTAAAACCTGAAGAATTTGAGAGCATTTTATTTAAGCGTCCTTACATGATTAAGCCTTTACATCTTGGTGTTAAACCGACATATCGCACGTAATTTTGACAATTCTTTCGAAGGAGTTAGCTACACGTTCGTGAAAGATACGATTTTTGACCATGATAGATTTTTAAGTGTGAATAAGAATGTAATATGAAATTTAAACAACGCACACCCCATCAATAACTTAGAAGAAAGATAACATATTAATGTCGCTTGGAAACTTGCTAATATTCAATACATAATCACCTCAATGTTATTGATTGTGACCTACATCACCAGTAGTAATATCTATTTAGGGGTGCTGAATATGGATGTGCTGTGGAGTGAACTATCTCGCGATATAGTGGATGATTTTGCGATTCAAAATTCCGAAATGCTAGCACTCGATGAATATGAAAATAGCGAAGAGCTATTATTTAACGGCAAGCAACCGGTTTAAGAATTGTCATGGACAATGTCTGGTTATGTAATTTTAATTTTCTTTTTAATAATCATCTTATTGAATTATGGTTGTACTTGGGAATCATTTTCCTATCTTCAGGAGCGTTATATATACGCCACTTACGCCATTCAGCACTGAGTCTCGCTAAACAGTCAGTGCAAGACCCTTTGACTGGTTTGCTTAATCGTCGTGGTTTTATGGAAGCAATAGAAAACCTTAAAGAGTATAAATATTATTCTTTTCTAATCATGGATCTAGATGATTTTAAACATGTTAATGATACTTATGGGCATGCTGTCGGTGATAATGTATTAACTAGTTTTGCCGCGGTAGTAAAACAACAGATACGAGATAAAGATATTTTCACGCGTTTAGGTGGTGAAGAGTTTGGGTTATTGATTGCTTATAATAAAGATCACAAGCAAGTTAATGTTTTTGAACGGATTTGTGCATGTATTGAAATGCTGCCGCATTACGCAGATGAACATGAATTTAATATCACCATGTCTGGCGGGGCAATAACGACAAATTCATTAAACAGAGTACACGATATTAAGAGTGTGATGACGCAAGCGGATGCCTTGCTCTATGAGGCGAAGAGCGCAGGTAAGAACCAGGTTAAGTATGCGAACTATGATGGTAGTTTAGATATATTGAATTGATATTACTATCGAAAAAAGAGCTAAATCAGGATCGGATTTAGCTCTTTTTTATATGATGAAATTAGGTATCTTCTAAGCAATACTCAGGGATAATTGCTTAAGACCTTGCTCTGCCATCGCTTCAGTGTAGGAGTTTATTTTCCAGTTGTCAGGATTCCAACCTTGCATAAAACGCAAATAATCAGCCCTGGCTACTGGATATAATTGGCGCCATTCTTGTTCTAACTCTGCAATTTCGTCGTTACTTTTTCTGTACCACGCATCGTGGTTATTTGAGAAAATAGGGCAGTCGTCACAGTCATAGTATTTTGTTTCCATAAAACAGCAGGCAGTAAGTTTACGTAATATTTTTAACTGTGGATAGGTCATGTACCTCATTATTGCAATGTCAAAGGATGTTAATTTGGTTGTTTGCAGGTTAATTACATGTATGCCGCTTGTGACTGATTTGCTTCATGATTTAGATCAGTTTTTATGGCAATATCTGGGTTATTATTTAACTCTAACAATTACTTAAGGAGGTTTTGATTGGTTAAAACATTAGTGACATTGTTTAAGTTTATGCTTGGAAGCATTAGAGATCTTGCTCCTATCATTATGGTTATTCTATTCTTTCAACTTGTTGTTATTCAACAACCTTTACCAAATGTTGGGCAATTACTATTAGGTGTATTGTTTGTTTTACTTGGGCTGACTTTTTTTATTCACGGATTAGAGCAAGGTTTGTTTCCGATTGGTGAGTCGATGGCTCATGCATTTGCTCGTAAGGGTAGTGTCGGTTGGTTATTAACATTTGCATTTTGCTTAGGTTTTGGCACCACGGTTGCTGAACCAGCATTGATTGCGGTTGCGGCTGAAGCCGCGCGCGTTGCTGCTGCTGGGGATTTGATTGGCTCTACTCAAGTTGCTATGGACAGTTATGCGCAAGGTTTGCGTATGAGCGTTGCGTTAAGTGTTGGTATCGCTATCTTGCTGGGTGTATTGCGTATCCTTAAAGGTTGGCCGTTGCAGTGGTTTATTATTGGTGGTTATGTGTTGGTGGTTGTCATGACTATTTTTGCACCGGTTGAAATTATTGGTATTGCTTATGATTCAGGTGGTGTAACAACATCGACGATCACAGTACCTTTGGTCACGGCACTAGGTGTTGGACTTGCGTCTTCTATTAAGGGTCGTAATCCGATGATTGATGGCTTTGGCTTGATCGCACTTGCGTCATTGAATCCGATGATTTTTGTAATGGCTTATGGGATGGTGATGCTATGAGTTTTGCAGATATGTTAACGCAAATTATTGATACGATCTTAACTACGTTTACCGATGTCCTACCTATTGCAGCCATATTATTTGGTTTTCAGTTTGCGGTGATCCGTAAACCTTTACCTAATCTTGGCAGAGTATTAGCTGGATTTGCTTGGGTATTAGTTGGTTTGTCGCTGTTTTTAATTGGGCTGGAATGGGCATTGTTTCCACTTGGGCGTTTAATGGCGCAGCAATTGACCGATCCTGTATTCCTGTCTGGTGGTGAAGCGGTTGTCGAACTAGTATGGAGTGATTATTACTGGGTGTACCTGTTTGCTTTCTTTATCGGGTTTGCTACTACGATTGCTGAACCTTCGTTAATTGCGGTGGCGATTAAAGCTAACGAAGTATCTGGTGGTTCAATTGGTATCTGGGGATTACGGTTATCCGTGGCTCTAGGTGTCGCAATCGGTATCTCATTGGGTTGTTATCGTATTGTAGTTGGCGATCCTATCCACTGGTATATTATCGCTGGTTATGTTGTGGTGGTGATCCAGACTATGTTTGCCCCTAAGATGATCACACCGTTAGCTTATGATTCCGGTGGTGTAACTACATCAACCGTGACAGTACCTCTGGTTGCAGCTTTAGGTTTAGGTCTAGCAGAAACGGTGCCTGGTCGAAATCCTATTATTGATGGTTTTGGTTTGATTGCGTTTGCGAGTCTGTTTCCGATCATGTCGGTGATGGCTTATGCTCAAATCTCGTTATGGTTTGGCGCAAAAAAATAAGTATTCGTGTAATAACATGAAAGATTAAATAGTTGGAGTAATTATGCATTTTAAATTAATAATTGCATTTGTTGATGACAGTTTAACAGATGACATCATGGGCGCAGCACGATCAGCTGGCGCGACAGGCACGACCATTATTAACCATGCACGAGGTGAAGGGTTAAAACAATCTAAAACCTTTTTTGGTTTAACCTTAGAGACTCAGCGCGATGTACTGTTGTTTATTGTGGAAGAGCATTTAAGTCGCCACATTTTAGAAGAAATTAATAAAGTCGGTAAATTTGATGATCAACCTGGTTCAGGTATGGCTATTCAGATAGATATTGAAGACGCGGTCGGTGTAAACCATCAAATTAGTCAGTTGGCTGCAACAGTGGAGAGTGAGTTATGAACCTGAAAAATATTAAAGCAAACAATGTAATGACCCAAAATTTCGTTTGCATGGATGGTATGCAAACTGTTAGTGAAGCGATTAAAGTGATGCGTGAGAATAAAATCCGTGTGATCTTTGTAAATAAGCGCGACCAACATGACGCTTATGGCATTCTAGTGTTATCGGATATTGCTAAGCAAGTTCTCGCTAAAGACCGTTCACCTGAGCGCGTTAATATCTATGAAGTAATGGCTAAGCCGATTGTTTCAGTACCGCCTGAAATGGACGTTCGTTATTGTGCGCGTTTGTTCCAACGCTTTGGACTATCTCATGCGCCTGTTATTGCGAATGAAGAAATTCTCGGTATGGTTGGTTATAAAGAATTAGTTCTACATGAGCTTGAAGAGTTGAGTTAGTTCTAGCCTAATTGCCTTAGGCATTCACGGTTAAAGTAATTAATAGCTAAAAATAAAAATCCCCATGTTTCGCTATGACACATGGGGATTTTTAATTCTAATATGGCTCTAGATTACTTAATTATGTTTTTATTAAGCAAGGAATACGAAAATCATTAGTACTGGACATACTAGGCGTACATACCAAGGCCATACTTTCCAAAACAGTCCTGTTTCAATATCAGAATTACCTTGCTTTAATTCAGCTAATACTTTATCGCGTTTCCAAACCCAGCCAACAAGTAGAGCAAAACATAAGGCCAGAATTGGTTGCGCATAAACCGTAGTCGCTGTGATCACGAGTCCAAATAAGTCGCCAAAATTAAATACAATGATGGCAGACACGAGAGTGATAATGCCACCAATCCACCAGGTTGCTGTTTTACGGTCTTTATTAAGTTCTTCGGTCACACAAGATACGGGTACTTCTAACATTGAAATCGATGATGTTAGGCAAGCAATCAGCATAAGTAAGAAAAATAAGATACTAATAACGATACCTGCGCTGCCCATTGTATCGAACATTGCCGGTAATACGGTGAATACTAAGGTATCTGAGCTAAGTAATGCACCACTTGCATCGTAAATTTCAACACCATTATTTTGTGCTACAAACATTGCAGGCAGAATTAGCAAACCCGCACCAAATGCCACTGCTGTATCTAATATCGCTACTTGGCCTGCTGTTTTTGGTAGATTTGTATCTTTACTGAGGTAAGAACCGTATACCATCATTGAGCAAACACCCAAAGAAAGTGAGAAGAATGCTTGGCCCATCGCACTAACAAGCAGTTCAGAACTGAAGTGAGAGATATCTGGAACTAACAACATCTTCAGGCCATCCATTGCGCCATCCAGTGTTAATATGTAGATAATCATTAATGCGAAAAGTAAAAATAGTGCAGGCATTAAACGAGAAGACCAGCGTTCAATTCCGTCTGTTACACCACTGCGAACAACAGAAATAGTCATTACCATGAATGCAACCATCATAATTAGGTTACGTTCGGTACCAAATGAACCAACCCATTGCGATGCTGATTCTAAGCCTAATAAGCCTAAGATAGGAGATAGTAATGAACCAATAAACCAGCCTGCAACAATGGCATAGAAACTTAAAATAAGTGATACCGCAATCATTCCGGAGATACCAAGGCCCACTGCAACGCCTATTTTATTCGGTAGAATAGAACGTAGAGATTCTAGTGGATTGGCTTGCTTGTGACGACCGATCGTTAATTCAGCTACAAGTAATGGATAAGCTAAAATAAACACCATTAACAAATAAACAATCAGAAATACAGCGCCGCCGTTACTTGCTGCTTGAGTTGGAAAGCCCCAGATATTACCAATACCAACCGCTGAACCTGCCGCTGCCATAATGAATCCGAACTTGGATGAGAATTGAGCCCTTGAACTTGTCGCCATTTATTTATTCCATTTGCTGTGTATTAGTTAATGCTACTTGATCTACCACTATAGGGTGTACCGATTTATTTACACTTAGCTGTTTTATTATTTTTGCTAAGGTGGTGACAAGTAAATCAGTTTTGTCGTAAAATTTAAAGCCCGAAGGGTTTATATTTTAGTGTTTAAGTTAAGTTTGGAATGAATATTGACTCTGAAGCGATTTTATAGCTTATTACGCTGCTTTTTTGTTCAGAAATGCATTTATGCAATGTTTGTTATTATTGGGTTACAAAAAGAGAGCTTAAATCAAAATAAGTGTGATGTAGTTCAAATAAAACTTGCAGTTTCATATGAAAGTGTTACATTAGTCACATCTTCAAAGAAGATGTGTAAATGCTCAAAGGATGAGTCCGATAACCGCCTCCAAGGAACCGAGATCAAGCGAGCCATTAGGTTCACTATTTAATGATTGATTTACAAGGTGTACAAAATATGAAAAATCTAGTTCCAGCAGCAGTAGTATGTTTCGGCAGCCAATTTAAAGCGCAATTTAACTACCCGAAACACCTAGGCTATTAATAATTAGTCATAACTAGGTCGACCATATCAAGCTCTTCATTATGAAGAGCTTTTTTTTGCCTGAAGTTTGAGAATAAGCTTTTAGCTGATGGTAAAAACCTATTTTATTATGCTTTGTTTTTAACTAGCAGCTAGTGAGAAGCTAATTTTATTTTTGTGGGTTAGCATGGGTAAGATATTGTTTAATATTAATATCATCAATCTGATCTGTACTGAGGTATTTCTCGGCATAGCGTAAATAGATCCCTGAGCTTAAAAATAGCTGGAACAGGTGTTTGTCTATCTCATTACGTTCTGCCATATCAGCCAAAATAGCAATGCTCTGACTT
>Ga0105356_10001810_pt1 | contig 21388 bp, 20 predicted proteins | sample GOMGulsemesocosm_3_FD_83502 | JGI IMG/M metagenome (GOLD analysis project Ga0105356, IMG submission 83502) | Methane-oxidizing microbial communities from mesocosms in the Gulf of Mexico - GOM9D Gulf of Mexico | ecosystem: Environmental > Aquatic > Marine > Cold seeps | place: Gulf of Mexico... | reverse complement strand
ACCAGGCACACTTGTAAGCAATGCTATTGTAGGTTGCTTCTTTTTATGGATACCAGATTTATCTACATAGCTTTTAAAACTTTGATAAGTCGTAAATGTTTTTTCTTCATCAAGATGAAAGAAGACATCTCTTGGTATTTCTGCTGGAATTTCTACTTGCCTTACAAAATAGTTTTTCTCATCCATTTTTACTCTGATATAATTGAGTAAATTTTTATAATTGGCAGTTCCCCCATATTTAAAATAATCACTAATGTAGTCCAAATTCTGCCCCTTTAAATTGGTGACATCCATGGAAGGGTTTGTAGCAGATTGCACAAAAATATGTGTACTTTTGTATCCTGCTTTTTGAACCTCTTTTACCTGATCTGGAGACATCTGCAATCCTCTCCCAAATAGAAAAATAGCATCATAACTAGAAGCGTCTTCAATATTATCAAAAGACAACTCTTCTATTTCAATCCATGAGTTGGTATTCGCTTTATTGATTCTAGCCAATTGAAAACCTCTATAATTTATGAATCCTATTTTGGTTGGGGCTATGTTTTTTTTATAATATCGATTCCCCAACCCCACAATTACTACTAAAGCAAACCCGAATACAAGGTACTTTTTTCCTTTTTTTATTTTTCTCCACATAAACACCTCTATTTTACAAACACACTTCTAATTATACCACATAATTTCTTAAAAGATTGCAATGCTACCTGCCAATTAAATTTTGCCTACATCAGTTCTTTGTACTCAAACTCTGGAGTACCATTCTTCCCTGTATTTGGATCTTTATATCCTGTAAAACGAAGCTTGAAATACTTACCTTCTGTATCCTTTACAAGAAAGGTCATAAAATCATATACTCTAAAATTACCAGCCCTGTGTGGCTTTAAAACTTGCAACCAACTTCTTCCAATCGCATTTGCTTCAGTGCTTGGATTGGTGTAATCGTTTTTTGTAATTCTATCGAAGTTACTACTACTAACTTCTTTTTTATTACGTTCGGAAGTAGGGTCGTCATTACGTTCTAAATCACTCCATGGATCATCTCTCACTACTCCAACATTTTTATAACTATTCGTTTGAGCAGAGGCTGCCAACCTGTAAACAGGTGCGTGAGGAGGTCCTGTTCGTACACTTATAGGAGTGAATACGATATCCCATTTTTTTGATGTGGGCGCTACTACTACCTTGCTGTTAGTTGTTAATGAAAAATAGGTAAAATTAGAATCAGATACTGTAGAAATTGTTTTAATTTGCTCATTAGTTCCATCTATATCAGCATACTTTATATTGAAAAAACTACCCGATTCGTATTGCAATACAACTAACTTTTTATAACCCAAAGCCTCTCCATTTACATCAGTTCCTAAATTAAGTATATATACCTCTTTTTTGGATAATCCATTATTAGCAGTCCAATCCCCCATAGCAACTGTAGATAAATCTCCATTGGTTTGCTCAAAAGTATATTGATAATTGGCAGGATTGCTTACACTACTAAAATCTGTTACTTCGGTATTCGAAATATTGGCTTTTTTTCCAGTATTTATCAATATTTTTCTTCCTTTACTTTCAAATGCTAAATCCCAAGAAACGACCGCTACTGTAATTGTTTCCCCTGTACTTAAATCTACGTATACGGATTTTGACAAAGATGCTCCCATATCCGCTGAAACAGTCCCTTCTTGTGCTATAATTGGAGTAAAATCATCATTCCCATTCTCAGTACAACTATAAGTTAACAAAAGCATTGTTATAGCTAGTATTCCGTTTTTAACGACCGTTTTTAGTGTCTTCACTACACTTTTTAATTGTTTGTTACTTGCAAATTTCATTGTTTTAGGTTTTTACTATTTGTTAAAATTTATTTTTAAATTGATAAAAAATGTTGTTCCCCAGGAAATAGGAACTTTCTGTTTAAATCCTGTTCTTGGTAATAATCCATCTGTTCCATTTCCGGTCTGGACAATATCAATAACATTAAATATGTTTTTCACACCACAAGACAGTCCCAATAAACCTTCATTAAAATTTCTTGAAGCCGAAACATCTAGCATATTATAGCCCTGCAGTGTCCTATTAACAACCTCGTCTTCTATCAAAGAAAACTCAGCCAATGGTCCATTGTACTTATAGAAACAAGAGATTTTTGTTTGTGTTTTTGGAAACAAATAGGAAACTGAGGAGTTTAATTCCTGGCTATAAAAATTTTCTCCTAAAGATTTAGATCCAGAACGAACTAACAATCCTGCGCCTGCTTTAATCGATAAATCATTGTTACTTTTATAAGTGAATCCTAAATTTACTCCCTGTGTTTTAAAAAAAGGAAGATTTAAATAAGTTCTGTTTACTTTATTTTCGTCTCCAAGTGAAATACTGCCTTTACGGATAAGGTAAATACGATCTTTCATATTATTATAATAAGCTGATGACTCTATTCGAAATAACCAGTTGTCTTTTAGCACAGTATGCTGAATAGATAAAGTAATATTATTTGAAGTCTCTGGTATTAAGTTTGGATTTCCATCAATACTGTGATTGGCATCATGGAAATAATAGTAGAGTTCTCGTATGGATGGAGTCCGGAATCCCTTTGCGTAAGAAGCTCTAATACGCGTATTTTCTTTCCAGGTGTATTTTACATTTAATGAAGGTATGATAGGTAATCTTGCTCCCAAAAAGTGAATGCTTTTTGTTGAAAATTGATTGGAAAATACGTATCGAAACCCAGGCTGTATTTCTAATTCATCTATAGGTTTATAATTGATACTTCCAAAAAGTCCTCCATCAAATATCGTAGTACCATCTTTATTTATCCTTCCTCCTTCTGAGCTATTCCAATTGAGATCATACCCCAACTGTGTCGCTATTTTATCTCTTGCAATTCCTTTTTTGCTATAAGCCCCTCTAGAGATATAGGAATTAAAAAATGTAGAATCATGATCTGATGGATCTGATGTTTTCTTTTTTGTATTGTCTTGTAAGTTGACCAAATATTTAATCCCTTTTTGATAGTATTTTTGGTGTCCTCCAACAAAATCTATATAGTTCTCATCATTTAATTTCCCATTAAAAAAAACATTGGTATCCCATCTTGTTGTGTAATTGTACCTGTCTGTTGCAATAGCATACGTGGGTGTAATTGTTGGAACTCCATAGCCGATAGCCATTTGTTTGAAATGATTATAACTTATACCCAAATTCAGATCTTTTATTTTTTGGGTATACCGCAAATTTCCAAAATATTGTGTTTTTGGATTCCAATTCATAGTTCTCTTATCCTCCAATGAAGAAAACCCAGTAAATTGATTCCTTCCAAAAGCGGCTCTTATTTTACTTTTTTTAATATGGGTTCCTATAAAAGCATCTGCATTGTACTGCCCAATACTTTCATAATATGTATTTAATCCGGCAGCAACCATTTTCCCCTTTGGCAGTTCTTTACTTATTAAATTAACTGTTCCAGCCAAAGCATTAGTACCATATTGAACAGATAAAGGGCCTTCAATAATTTCGACTTGTTTTACATTGTTTAGGTTTATTTGATTTAAATCGAATGAATTTGATTTCCCACTAATTAGTGGAATTCCATCTTGAAGGATTTTTACATTTTGTCCTGACAATCCTTGCAGTATAATATTGCTACCCAATATATTGTCGTGTATTATTCGTATACTCATTTCTTGTCCTAATACATCTCTTAAATTAACTGCACCTCTTTCTTGTATAATTTTTCCCCCTAAAACCTTTACTTTATAAACACTTTTTTTGATTTCTGTAGGCTCATATTGACCTGTAATTACAACTTCTTCAATAATTGTATTTGAAGGGCTAAGGTCTATATACAACGTTTTTAATTTCGGAGCGTTTACGTTAATTTCTTTTCTGAACTTTTCATAACCTGTAAAAGAAACCTGTATTTTATATACTGAAAAAGGAATATTTTTTAATGTAAAATTCCCATTTTCATCACTGATTGTTCCGTATGAAGTTCCTTCCAAATAGATATTTGCATAAATAATTGGCTGTCCTTTTGAGCTTACATTACCATGTAAATCCCCTAAATGAGCCTGGGAATGAGTTATAAATACATTTAAGAATATTAATAACAAGCACGCTACTATTTTAACCATGTTAGTTATTTTTTTTTGAAAGATGCCAATTTGCTAAAACAACAAATCCAAAAACACCCAATATAATAATTGAGTTGTTGATAATTGAAGCTAGTACAAAAACCAAACTACTAAAAGAAGTTATTGAAAGTACTTTTGATACTAAAAAACAATAAAGAGTACAGTCCAAAAGAATTGAAAAACCTATAAGGTCATTTTTTTTTGATAGAATCATATCTGATTTTATTATTTAAACGCAACTAAGTTGCAAACTTACAAAAAAAGAACACATACGCAACAAGGTTGCATTTAAATATTTGCAATATTTTCACTAATTTTGTAATTCATATGGAAGCAATAGAAAAAGTAGCTCTTTTATTAACCAACACAAAACTAAAAATAACCCCAACAAGGAAACTTATTCTTGATGTGTTTATGAAATATTCTCACGGACTCACCTATGCCGACATTGAAAAATCAATAGAAAAAAAATTGGACAAGGTTACCATTTACCGAACATTAAAAACCTATGAAGAAAAAGGAATTATTCATCAAGTATTAGATACCTCAAATCAAACAAAATATGCTTTGTGCAGTGGCACTTGCTCAGACCATAATCATCATGATGAACATATTCATTTTAAATGTAACGTCTGTCAAGAGACCTATTGTATTGAAGATCGAGAAATACCAAAAATAAAGTTACCTTCTGGATTTTATCATGATCAATCTTCTATGTTAATTGAAGGTACTTGTAAGGAGTGTAACGCTTAATTGTACTATTCAAAGCTTAAAAAACGAAGCTTCACTGTTTCCAGTGATTTCAGTCATTTATTTATGAAACACGGATCATTATTATTAATATAATAATATTTTTATTATTGTAAATCATCAATAATACCGCATTGATTTCAATAAAATAAATAATTGAACGGAGTTTTAAATTATTTATTTTCAAAACCTATTATTACAATTGTTAAAGATATAACAAACCACTATTCAAACTTAACCGCTCTAGCCGGGCTAATTTTAGTAATAATATAAGAAGGAACCAACAACATTAATAAACACAATAGCAATGTCCCTATATTCAAAGCCAGTACATGCCCCAAGTCAATATATACTTCAGCTTTATTAATATAATACGTTTCAGGATCCAATTTTACAACTCCAAAATACTTCTGAATAAACAATACTGACAAACCTATAATATTCCCATAGAAAAGTCCTCTTAGTATCAAATAAGAAGCATTGTATAAAAACATTTTACGAATACTCCAATTGGTACTACCAAGTGCTTTTAATATTCCTATAGTTTGTGTACGTTCCAAAATCAACACCAATAATGCAGTAATCATATTTATACCCGCCACTAAAATCATAATGGCAATAATGATAGATATATTCGTATCAAATAACAACATCCAATCAAAAATTACAGGAAATAACTCTAATAAGGTTTTACTATCCAATGTTGGATCGATTTCAGAATAGATCAAATCTCCTTTTTCTTTCATCTCATCAAAATCTTCTAAAAAAACCTCAAATCCACCTACCTGATCTACGCTCCATTTGTTCAAATTCTGAATGTGTTTGATATCACCAATAACACAGCTTTCATCAAATTCTTTGAACCCAGAATTGTAAATTCCACTCACTACAAAAATGCGTCTGTTTTGTCCAAAATTAGGTTTCTCTTTGATAAAATAAGTATCAAACCTATCTCCTACTTGCAAACCCAATCTGTCTGATATGATTTCTGATATCAAAACATTTTTGGTTATTTTCTCATTTATCAACGGCAGTTTTCCAGAAACAAGATATTCTTCAACTCCAGACCAATCATAACCTGTATCGACTCCTTTTAAAACGATGCCTTCAAAGTTTTTATTTGTACTGATAATCCCAGCTTTAGAAGCATACACTTGTACTTGCTTCACACCTGTTACTGTTGTAAAACTAGGATAAAATTCTTGTTTTTTAGAAATTGGATTCTGAGTAGTCTCAGAATTGTTATTGTCGTAATTTACAATTTGAATATGCCCGTTGAAAACTGCAATTTTTTCTTTAATTTTGTGTTGCATTCCTGTAGATGTACCTACAGTTATCAACATCATCACAATTCCCATTGCAATTGCTGTGATTCCAATTTTTATTATTGGAGATGATATGCTACTTTTATCTTTTTTAGTAGTTGTAAAACGTTTGGCTAAAAATAATTCGTAATTCAAATTTTATAAACTAATGTTGAAATTCAAAAATACATATAATAATTGGGTAGAGTGCAATAGGAATCTTGTATTTAGTCTTCAAAATACCAATTCAAAATTTAAATTTCAAAACTTACAGTTTCTTTTTGTCTTTGTTTTATTTTCAAATTATTCCTGCAATGCACAAAGCAACAGTTTCACGGCAAACAATTCCATAATTGTAGGTGCTAATAATACGGAAGTTTACCTCTCATTATTAAAAAGCAAAAAAATAGGAATTGTCGCCAATCAAACATCCGTAATTTTTAAAAACAAAAAACAATCAACACACACACACTTGGTTGACAGCCTGTTAAAACAAAAAATAAATATTATAAAAGTCTTCTCTCCTGAACATGGTTTTAGAGGAAAAGCAGATGCCGCAGAACACGTTGCGAATGGAATTGACACCAAAACAGGACTCCCTATCATTTCTCTATATGGAAAAAACAAAAAACCTACAGCATTGCAACTCGAAGGATTGGACTTGATTGTATTTGACATACAAGACGTCGGAGCGCGATTCTATACTTACATTTCTACATTGCACTATGTAATGGAAGCTTGTGCCGAAAGTAACATCCCTGTACTTGTATTGGACAGACCAAATCCCAATGGACATTATGTGGATGGCCCCACTTTAAACCCAGCTCATAAAAGTTTTGTTGGAATGCACCCGGTACCGGTTGTATATGGAATGACTATTGGAGAATATGCACAAATGATCAACGGAGAAAACTGGTTAAAAAATAAAATAAAATGTGATTTGAAAGTAATTCCTTTAAAAAATTATACACATGCTTCTTCCTATCACTTACCTATTCGTCCTTCACCGAATTTACCGAATGACAAGTCTATCAATTTGTACCCCAGCTTGGGTTTCTTCGAAGGAACTCCTATCAATGCTGGTAGAGGAACCGAGTTTCAATTTCAACGTTATGGGGCTCCTAATTTTCCTAAATCGGAATTCACATACACTCCACAACCCAATTTCGGAAGCAAATACCCCAAACATCAAGGAAAAATTTGCAATGGTATTGATTTATCAAACATATCTAAACAGGCAAAAGTAAATATGAAGTGGTTGGTAGACGCCTATCAAAAAACACCAAATAAAGAAAAATTCTTTGGAAAAACATTTACCGTACATGCAGGAAGTACAATCTTAGAAGGTCAATTGAAGAAAGGACTCTCTGCTAAAGAAATAGAAGCTTCTTGGGAAAAAAATATTTCTAAGTTTCAAAAAATAAGAAAGCAGTATTTGATATATAGATAACTTTCAATTCATCAAAAACAAACTAGAAATAAACGCAATTATTTTTTGAATGGCACCTTATTCTTATGAGAAAGAAAAGAATGTACAGCGCTTCTGCTCCAATTTTATTCTTGAAATACGATATTCATATGTTTCATCAATTAACAATTTAAAATACTTTAATTCTTTATTTTTTTTTAGAATTGTCTTAATTTTAGATGTTAAGAACATATCTTCTATACAAAAAGTATCAAAAAAAAGAGCGTGTTTTGCAATAGAAGTATAATCTAACAGTCTCATCGTATTCATTTTAAAAAGAGCGCTATCTCCCTGTATTGAAATAGAAAAGTTCCTTGCGTACAATTCTTTACCCGAAACTTGATCTCCATAGAAAACAGTAAAAAACTTCGACGTTCTTAAAAACGTAATTCCTAATGTCATTACTTAACCCATTTGTTTTTTATGTAAAACAGCATCAAATCTGTTACAACTAAAATTTCGTTTCCTTAGTTCCTTTACCCCCTAAAGGAATAACCTTTTTTAAATTTTCTATAATATTAAAAACAGCGGGGCAAATTTCAGCATTTTTGATTGTCAAATCCGTTATTTGAATAAATTTCTTTCTATTTGTATGAGGATATTCACCACAAGCTTTAGGTCGTACATCATAAATAGTACAAGAATTATCGTTTGTATCAAAAAAATGACAAGGAACTTCTTGTAAAACATAAAAATCATCTGAATCTCTTTCTAAGAATTGGGCAATAAATTTCACCTCTTTCATTCTAAAATGTTTAGAAATACGCTGAACATCTTTCTCAGTGAAAATTGGGCTCGATGTTTTACAACAATTACCACAAGTCATACAATCTGTCTTAGCAAATTCTTCATCATGTAAATCACGCATTGTCAGATCGAGCGTTTTTGGAACACGCCTTTTCAATCTTTGAAAATATTTTTTCGATTCTTTTTCTACCTCTTTCGCATCTTTCACTAGTGTTGACAAACGTTTTTCCATGTGGCAAATATAAAGCTAATTTGTACAGCATCTCCAAGTATTTATTTCTTCAAATCCAGAATGATGCATCTTACCAAAAAAGACTTTTTAAGCCCTCTAAAAATCGTAGAAAATTTGCAAGTATTATTCAAATAAAATTCCACTTTATTATATATTTGTAATTCTAAAAATAAAATTGCGCTGCATTTCTTTTACCAATTTTATAAAATAACAAAGTCTTACCTCTAATCTCTATTTTTCATTACTAAAAAAATAAACCCATTAGCAAGACATTTTTTTTTAATTTTAATAAAACACCTGACATGAGCAAAAAGCTTGAAGAACTTACTGTGGAAGAATGGGGAGCTATTTTCCCTATTGAAATGCACGAACACAATCCAAAATGGGCTGCAATTTTTGAACTAGAAAAAAATAAGATTGAACAAAAACTGGGAACAACTCTTGTTTTAAGAACAGAACATTTTGGAAGTAGCTCCATCCCCAAACTAAAATCAAAAGATATTATTGATATCTTGATTGAAATTCCAACTGAATTTCTTTTCAACGACTCCCTTATTGAAAAAATGAAAGCTTTGGATTATGAATTCTTCCGCCAACCAGGTATTGGCCCAGATTATATGATTTTTGTAAAAGGATTCCTTACCAATGGAAAAAAAGCACAGAAATTCTTTGTACATATGACACAAGGAAATCATATTGAAATGTGGGAAAGAATTTATTTCAGAGATTATTTAAGAATCAATTCAGACCTTGCCCATCAATATGAAAACTTAAAATGTGAATTGGTAAAAAAGCATTCTAAGAACAGGATTGATTATAGAATTGGAAAAACAGCATTTGTAAAAAAAATAACGGAACTGGCTAAAAATTCACTTAAAGAATAAGTCTTTATCTCCAATTTCATTTTTATTTGTTTTATCTCACAGTTACAACATATAATTATTAAATTTGCACCTCAAATTTCAACATTAATGAGTATTCAAAACACCTTAAGTACAGCAGTAAAACAAGCAGTAACAACCCTATTCCAGAAGGAAATTGAAACTGTTGAATTTCAAGCAACCAAAAAAGATTTTGACGGTGATATTACAATCGTTGTTTTTGCACTTTTAAGAACTGTAAAAGGAAATCCTGTTGCCATAGGAACGCAAATAGGTACCTATTTAAAAGAGCATGTTTCATTGGTGGAAGATTTTAATGTTGTAAAAGGTTTTTTGAACTTGGTTATTTCAGAAAAACACTTTACTACTTCTTTTCAAGAAATTTATAAAACACCAAATTACGGAACACTTGAACCGAAAGAAAATGAAAAAGCTGTAATGGTAGAATATTCTTCTCCAAATACAAACAAGCCACTTCATTTAGGCCATGTCCGTAACAATTTATTAGGATATGCTGTTTCTCAAATTATTGCAGGTTCGGGTAAAAAAGTATACAAAACACAGATTATCAACGATCGTGGGATTCATATTTGTAAAAGTATGTTGGCTTGGGAGAAATTTGGAAATGAAGAAACTCCCGAATCCACTGGACTAAAAGGAGATAAACTGGTAGGAAACTACTATGTTGCTTTTGACAAAGCTTACAAAGAAGAAATCAAAGAATTAATTGCTTCAGGAAAAACGGAAGAGGAAGCAAAAAAACAAGCTCCACTTCTATTAGAAGCTCAAGAAATGCTTCAAAAATGGGAATCTGGAGATGTCGTGGTGATTGCACTTTGGAAAAAAATGAACCAATGGGTATACGATGGTTTTGCTACAACTTACAAAGCATTAGGAGTTGACTTTGACAAAAATTATTTCGAAAGCGACACCTACCTTTTAGGTAAAGACGTTGTTTCTGAAGGATTGAAAAAAGGCGTTTTCTTTCAAAAAGAAGACAGTTCTATTTGGATAGATTTGACTGATGAAGGTTTGGATGAAAAAATTGTGATGCGTTCTGATGGAACTTCCGTTTACATCACACAAGATATCGGAACGGCTATAGAACGTTTTAAAGATTACGATATTGATTCCTTAACATATACCGTTGGTAACGAACAAGATTATCATTTTAAAGTTCTCTTTTTAATTTTAAAAAAATTAGGATTTGATTGGGCTGAAAACATGTATCATTTATCATATGGTATGGTTGATTTGCCTTCTGGAAAAATGAAGTCAAGAGAAGGAACCGTGGTAGATGCTGATGACTTGATCGATGAAATGATAAATACAGCAAGAGAAATCTCTCAAGAATTAGGGAAACTGGATGGCTATACCGATATCGAAAAAAAAGAATTGTACAGAACTATTGGTTTGGGAGCCTTGAAGTATTACATTTTAAAGGTAGATCCTAAAAAAAGAATTTTGTTCGACCCTAAAGAGTCGATAGATTTTAACGGAAATACAGGTCCTTTTATTCAATATACATATGCTAGAATACAATCTATCCTAAGAAAGGCAGATTTCGACTATACTAACACGGTTACAGATATTGCAATCAGTGAAAAAGAAAGAGGCGTTATCAAACAAGTTCAATTGTATCCAGAAACCGTTCAACTTGCTGCAAAAAATCAAAGCCCTGCATTGATTGCCAATTACACATACGACTTGGTAAAAGAATACAATTCATTTTATCAAAGTTCTTATATTTTAGGTTGTGAAGACGAACAATTGAAAATTTTCAGAACACAACTTTCAAAAAAAGTCGGAGAAATTATCAAATCAGGATTTGAGTTACTAGGAATTCATGTACCTGAAAGAATGTAGTACTGTTTTTTACAAAAAAGACAACAAAACAATACGTAAAACAAAGAAATCATAATAAAGAACAGTAGTTGTAAAAATAAATATAGATTCCTTAAATTTGCAGCACTGTTTTAGAAAAAAATAAAAAATTATATACAATGAAATACGATGTTATAGTTATTGGTAGCGGACCTGGAGGTTATGTTACCGCTATTAGAGCTTCTCAGTTAGGATTAAAAACTGCTGTAGTTGAAAGAGAGAACTTAGGTGGAATTTGTTTGAACTGGGGATGTATTCCTACAAAAGCGCTTTTAAAAAGTGCACAAGTATATGACTATTTAAAACATGTTGATGACTACGGATTGAAAGCCGAAGCTATTGATAAAGATTTTGAAGCTGTTATAAAAAGAAGTCGTGGTGTTGCTGATGGAATGAGTAAAGGAATTTCATTTTTAATGAAGAAAAACAAAATCGACGTAATCAACGGTTTTGGTAAAATAAAAACTGGAAAAAAAGTAGACGTTACAGCTGAAGATGGAACGGTTACTGAATACAGTGCAGACCACATTATCATTGCTACTGGAGCAAGATCACGTGAATTGCCTAATTTACCACAAGATGGTAAAAAAGTAATAGGATACCGTCAAGCAATGACATTACCGAAACAACCAGAAAAAATGATTGTTGTAGGCTCTGGAGCAATTGGTGTTGAATTTGCACATTTCTACAACTCTATGGGAACTGAAGTTACTATTGTTGAGTTTATGCCAAATGTAGTTCCTGTTGAAGACATTGATGTTTCAAAACAATTTGAAAAATCTTTGAAAAAATCGGGAATTAAGGTGATGACCAATGCCTCTGTAGAATCTGTGGATACTTCAGGAACTGGAGTGGTTGCAACTGTGAAAACTAAAAAAGGAGAAATTACTTTAGAAGCAGATATTTTATTATCAGCTGTTGGGATAAAATCTAATATTGAAAATATTGGATTGGAAGAAGTTGGAATTGTTGTTGACAGAGACAAAATTCTTGTAAACGACTTCTACCAAACGAACATACCTGGTTATTATGCTATTGGTGATGTTGTTCCTGGACAAGCTTTGGCGCACGTTGCTTCTGCGGAAGGAATTACTTGTGTTGAAAAAATTGCTGGTTTGCATACAGAAGCTATCGATTACGGAAATGTACCTGGATGTACATACGCATCGCCAGAAATTGCATCTGTTGGTTTGACAGAAGCTAAAGCAAAAGAAGCCGGTTACGAGATTAAAGTTGGAAAATTCCCTTTCTCTGCCTCTGGTAAAGCAAGTGCTGCAGGAACTAAAGAAGGCTTTGTAAAAGTTATTTTCGATGCTAAATATGGAGAATGGTTAGGATGCCATATGATTGGAGCTGGTGTTACTGACATGATTGCGGAAGCAGTACTAGGTCGTAAACTTGAAACAACGGGGCATGAAGTTTTAAAAACAATTCACCCGCACCCTACTATGAGTGAAGCTGTAATGGAAGCGGTTGCTGATGCTTATGATGAAGTCATTCATTTATAACAATTACTATATATTTAATTAAAAACGATTGCAAAGTTGCAATCGTTTTTTTTTGTTCTCAATCCTAAATCATTTTCGTATTCCCAACAAGAAATGGAACACGAATGACTATATCCCTTCTCCTTGAGAGAAAAAAAATTAACACCAAATGAACTGCCTCCATGCAATCATACGAGGTATGAAATAAGAAAAACCTTTATCATTTCGATGCAAGCATCAGAGAATTAACCCCACTAGTGCGATTAAATCATTCATAGGATTAAACTATCTCACCAAACAAAAGTCTAACCAACTCATAATTAAATAAAAACTTGTTCTTTTTTAGAGAAAATAAAAAGTCCAAATAAACGTTCTATTCCATTATTCAACATACTAAAATTGCTCATACATTTTTCGAGACCTATGAAAACTTTCACAATAAAAAAAATAATTCCAATACTGCTACTTAGTAGTATACTCATTTCTTTTACTCTTTATAATAAAAATTATTTTACTGATTTGGTAAAAGAAAAACTGGAGACTTACAGTTCTATAAATTATCCAGAAAAAATCTACATCCAAACAGACAAACCTTATTATTCACTAGATGAAAACATTTGGTTCACCAGTTACTTAGTAGATGGCATTAGTCACGAAAAAAGTAAAAAGAGTACTGTTTTATATGTTGAATTAATTAATGATAAAGACAGCATTCTAGATAAAAAGCAATTATACACCAATGCTGTAACAGCAACAGGTGATTTCAAAATTTCTAAAAAATGGAAACAAGGAAAATATTTGCTAAGAGCTTATACCAATGCTATGAGAAACCAAGGATCTGATTATTTCTTTCAAAAAGAAATTTTGATTTTGGCTACCAAAAAAAACGATAGTTTACAAGAAGGATCAATAGCATCCAAATCCACACATAAAATCACAAACGACTTTGAGCTCCCCCGTCCTGATTTGAATTTCTATCCTGAAGGAGGTTATTTAATTGAAGGGATTCAAAACAAAATTGCCATCAAAATCAAAAACAAACTCCTTGGTGAAACGCTAATAACAGGAACAATAAATGACAATGAAGGAACTGAAGTATTTAACTTTAAAACTTTAAAGTTTGGGCTGTGTTATTTTACACTCAATCCAGAACCAAATAAAAGTTACTATGCTAGCATTTATATCAATGGAGCTGAAGAACGTTACCCTTTGCCTAAAGCTTTACCTAAAGGCTATACACTTAATCTTGTAAACAATGGAGATCATATTTTAATTGATGTCAATTCAACTACGGAAACGGGATTGAAAGGATCCTTTTTAGTCGGACACCAAAGAGGTCAACTATTTTTCAGCAAGTTGGAAACTTCAATCAAAAATAAATATTCTATCAACCTACCTACCAAAGATCTAAAAAATGGTGTAGCACATATCACTTTATTTGACCCTTCAGGAAATCCTTTTTGCGAACGACTTGTTTATATCAACAATCCAAGTAAGAATGCAACAATTCATATAAAGAAAGATAAAAACATATTAAAATCAAGAAAAAAACAAACCATAAGCTTAGATGTGACCGATACAAATGGCCTTCGCTTGTCTAGTTTTTTATCTATGGCCGTAAGAGATCTGGCTGCTTTCCCTCAAAATACACACTCTGAAAACATCAAAACTTGGCTATTATTAAATTCAGATTTAAGAGGTGAAATAAAAAACCCTGGATACTTCTTTGAAAAAGAAAACGATTACAAAAGAAGGTACTTACTAGACTTGGTAATGCTTACAAATGGTTGGAGAAGATTTACTTGGAATGAACTACTCTACGAGGAACAAAATAAAACCAAATTCTCTGTAGAAAAAGGAATACATATAAAAGGCAGAACCTTGAATTTAAATAGTCCTTATAGAGCAAAAACAGCAGCGACCCGCATGAGTTTCTTAGGAAAACGTATCCTTCAAGAAAACCAACAATCGAATGCCAATGGTGTTTTTGATTATGGTCCTTTTGTGTTTTTTGACTCCATACCTACATTAATTGAAGCAAGGCTCTCTAACTTTAAATCCAAAGAAAAACATAATAGAAATGTATTAATTCTTCTAAATAAGTCCAATTCGAGTCCTAAAATCTCAAGAAATGCTCTCCTAAAATCTACCATCAGTGACGAAAAACAAATGACTGCTTTTCTAAAAATTTCCAAATACATGCAAGACATTAATTTAGAATTTGATAAAAAAAGAAGATTGCTAGATGAAGTCGTAATAAAAGCAAAAAAAGAAGAAGTCTTGGATGAAAAACGGCAAGCGATGAATGATAGAACAAATTATGGAGAACCAAGTGATAGAATTGTTATGGATGAATTATTAGGTTCTGAGTCCCAATCCATTTTTGATTTACTTAGGTATGTTTCTGGAGTATCGGTTTCTGGAACTTCAGTATCCATTAGAGGAGGTGGCAGTCCTGCCTTTTATTTAGACGGTATGCAAATTGACAGCACATTCCTCGAATCCATTTCTAGCAGTGAGATCTCCTTTATTGATGTTTTAAAAGGTGTAGATGCAGCTGCTTTTATGAACGGAGGAAATGGAGTAATTGCTTTGTATTCTGCCACTGGAACAAATACTTTATCTAAAAATGTAAAAAGAAAACCTGGTATTATTGATTTCAAATCCAAAGGTTTTTATACTGCCAAAGAATTTTATGCTCCTGATCATATCAATGGAGCAGAAGAACTTATGAAAGTAGATATTCGAACGACCTTACATTGGGAACCACAAATACGAATTTTAGAAACTGACAAAGCTGAAATTTCCTTTTTTACCAGTGATTCCAAAGGAGATTATCTTATTGAAGTTGAAGGAATATCAGATACAGGAATTCCTGTTTATAGTTGGACTACCTTTACTGTAGAATAAGGAACTATACCGAAAACAAACTTCATAACTCAAAGCTTACCTTAGAGTTATGAAGTTTATTTTTAATGAATTTACATCAATTTAAAACAATCCGTTTTTGAGCTAAATTTATCAATACCATTGCTCTTTTTAAGGTTTTATATGACGTTTAAAACTTTAAAGATATTATTTCAAATCCGACTCAAACTTCTTCAAAAACTTTTGCAACTTCGGATTGATTACCAAACTGCAATAAGGCTCTTCTGAATGCCCTTCAAAATAATTAGCATGGTAATCTTCTGCAGGATAAAAAGCTTCGAATTTTGTTATTTCTGTTACTATTTTATCCGTAAATACATTGGCTGCATTTAAAGTCAAAATACGCTCTTTGGCAATTTCTTGCTGTTCTTTATCATGATAAAAAATTGCAGATCTGTATTGCGTTCCCCTATCATTCCCTTGCCTATTTAATGTTGTAGGGTCATGCGTAGCAAAAAAGACATCCAATAATTTCTGAAAAGAAACAACAGTACTTTCATAATTTATATGTAATACCTCAGCATGTCCCGTTCTTCCTGTGACAACTTCTTTATACGCTGGATTCTTAATAGCTCCACCACTAAAGCCTGAACGGACCTGCTCCACTCCTTTTAATCTTTGAAAAATCGCTTCTGTACACCAAAAACAACCATTTCCTAAGGTTGCAATTTTTAAACTCATATCTGCATTGTTTTAAGTCTGTAAAGTTACTATTTTTCACACTATCTAAAAAAGAGCGGAACCGAATCCACTTCTCGAATTAAAAAGCTATAACCTCAAAGCATGCATTGGAGAATAATACCAAATGAATTTCAAAGCCATGTGTAAATAATTTGAATTATTTTTTATTTAGATAATGAATAAAATTCAATCATAGCAGCAGCTACGGTTTCATTTTATGAAGAAATACAAATGAAAAAGGAGCGAATTATACACGTTGTTTTGATGTTTATTTGGTATAAGACCTATAGATGAGATTAAGTATCTACCAAAATGCTAAATAAAATATTCCCAGACTGAAATTTGCAAATCGTAGAGTACACTTCATATAATTGTTTATTTTTGTTCTATGGTTACACAAGAACAGCTGACAAAATTCTCAAAAAGAATTGGCAATTTAAAAAATTACCTTGAAATTGATAAAAAACAAATTCTCATCAATAATGAAGAAGAAAAAAGTGCCAACCCTGACTTTTGGAACAATCCTAAAGAAGCAGAAGTTGTCCTAAAAAATCTACGTTCTCTAAAAAAATGGGTAACCGATTACAATACCATTTTTTCAATGCATGAAGACCTTGCTGTACTCTTAGATTTCTACAAAGAAGAAGAGGCAACCGAGGAAGAATTAACTGAATTGGAGACCAAACTAACCGCTTTATTAGAAGAAGTGGAATTTAAAAACATGCTTTCTGAAGAAGGAGACAACCTTAGTGCTGTATTGCAAATAACTGCAGGTGCTGGAGGCACAGAAAGTTGTGACTGGGCAAATATGCTCCTTAGAATGTACCTTATGTGGTGCCAAAGCAAAGGCTATAAAGTCAAAGAATTAAATTACCAAGCTGGAGATGTAGTTGGCGTAAAAACCGTTACTATAGAAATTGAAGGTGAATACTCTTTCGGTTATTTGAAAGGTGAAAATGGTGTGCATAGATTGGTTCGGATTTCTCCTTTTGACAGCAATGCCAAACGGCATACAACCTTTGCTTCTGTTTATGTATATCCTCTTGTTGATGATTCTATCAAAATTGAAATCAATCCAAATGATATTACTTGGGAAACAATGAGATCTAGTGGTGCTGGTGGACAAAATGTAAACAAAGTAGAAACTGCTGTTCGTTTGAGGCACAAACCTTCTGGAATTATTATTGAAAATTCAGAAACAAGATCTCAATTGGATAACAAAAGTAAAGCCATGCAATTGCTGAAATCACAATTGTATGAGATTGAGTTGCAAAAGAAAATGGAAAAACGAAACGAAATTGAAGCCAGTAAAATGAAAATTGAATTTGGTTCTCAAATAAGAAACTATACGATGCATCCTTACAAATTGGTAAAAGATGTAAGAACTTCCTATGAAACAGGTAATGTTGATGCCGTTATGAACGGTGAATTGGATGGTTTGTTAAAATCCTTTTTAATGTTGAATTCAAACTCTGATGACACGAATGAATTGTAATACTATTGCAACCTTTGCACCTATTATTCTAAAAATAAAACTAGTACAAATTACAAAACAGAAGTCACTTTGCACTAAAATAAAAAAAATATGACACATAAAATAGAAACCATACTGTTTGATTTAGGAGGTGTTTTAGTCGATTGGAACCCAGAATATGTATTTAAAAAAGTATTTCATGGTGATCAAGAAAAAGTAGCTTGGTTTTTAAATACCGTCTGTACCCCTGACTGGAATATGGAACAGGACGCAGGAAGAACCATTGAAGAAGCAAATGCCATAAAGATTGCTGAATTTCCTGAATATGAAAAAGAAATTCGCACATTTTACAATGACTGGCCTCAAATGTTTACTGGACCTATCCAAGGGACATTGCAAATATTTGAAGCCATAAAAAAATCTAAAAACTATAGGTATTACGCATTGACCAACTGGAGTGCGGAGACTTGGCCAACAGCTTTAGAGTTATTTCCATTTTTAAATACTTTTGAGGGGGTTGTGGTTTCAGGTGTGGAAAAAACAAGAAAACCTTTCAATAAAATTTATGAAATAATTTTAGAACGTTACGATATCAACCCTAAAACAGCTGTTTTTATTGATGATAATTATGACAACATCCTTGCTGCTCGTAAGTTTGGAATTCATGGTATTCATTTTCTTTCACCAGAACAACTTGCTGAAGACTTGAAGAAATTGGGAGTCGTATATGAATGAATAATGTGTAATTAATAATTACTAACTGTGCATTGCTTATTGATAATTATTACCTTCTATTATTAATTGTACATTGTTCACTACTAATTGAGAATACAAAAAACATAAAAAATGATAAAAATATACCACAATCCACGTTGCTCTAAAAGCCGTCAAGGTTTGGCTTTGCTTGAAGAAGCTAAAGTTAATTTTGAAACCGTTAAATATTTAGATGCACCAGTTACGAAAGCAGAGCTGACAGAACTAATCAAATACTTAGGCATCACTCCTATTCAATTGGTTCGAAAAAACGAAGCTATTTGGAAAGAAAACTTCAAAGGAAAAGAACTTTCTGATATTGAAGTAATTGAAGCTATGGTTGCCAATCCTAAACTTATAGAACGTCCTATTGTAATCAATGGAGACAAAGCTGTTATAGGAAGACCTGTAGAATTGATTACAACGATCTTGTAATTCTTTTTGACCCTAATTTTAACTTGATATTTCTAACAAAATATCGAGTTAAAATTACTATTGGAACTTTTTGTTCAACCAAGAAAATAAAATGCTATCCTCAAAACTTCCATCAACATTTCTAGTTTTATTCTTCAAAATTCCTTCCTGAATAAAACCAATACTTTTATACAGTTCAATAGATTTTTTATTTGATGCTCTAGATTCCAATTCAACTCTTAAAATATCGGATCTCGTATTTTCTATTTCTTTCAAAAAAAAGCTGAATATTTTTTTTCCATATCCTTTTCCCTGAAAATCAGGATGTATACCTATTGTCAAATTGGTCAAGATATGATCAAAAATATGGATTCCATATTTGGATGCATGCACCTCTCCTATTATTTCCCCTTCTACAATCCCAACAAACCCGATACCTCCTTTGGTATTGACATCTGCTATATTTGAGATAAACTCATTGTCAATTTCATTGATAGTCCGAGCAATTCCTTTTTTATTTTCAGCTACCTGGATATATAAATTGAACAACTCCGCCCTATCTTCTTGTTTTATTTCTCTAATTTCAAATTTCATTTGTTTTTGTTATCGTTTTTCCAAAAAATCATAAAAAATATCATTCTCTACACTAGAAGAAAATTTCTTATTACTTGGAAACGAAAGCCATTTGTCAGTTGTTTCCTTTGCTGATTTTGCATCTGTCCAATCTACCAACCAAGTAAATATCACAGGTTCTTTGATAGATTGCAATACTTCAAATGCAAGTAAACTCTTGTTACTTGCTTCCTGCATTTCATTTAATAATTTTTTATTCAAGTCTATTGCTCCGTTAAGGCAATCTTCCTTAAAACGAAATACTGCTACTTCTTTTATTTTCATTAATTACTTATTTTAGGGCTATTTCCTTTTTCTATTAATAAATCTTCTACTACATCCAACTCATATAGTGTTTCTACAGATTCGCAACAAGCTCTCATTCCTTTTCTAATTTCATTTGCTATATTTGGTAAATTACCTCCTGAGTTTTTCCATATTTTTTTAGTTGGCCATTGTGCATACCCTATAAAATCTTGTTCATTTTTCTTGTGAAGCCTTGACCCCAATCCTCCTTCATATTTGGTTATTAAAACAGTCAACTCTTTCCAGTACTTTACAAAATTTTGTTCTGTGTCTGATTTTATTTTGAACAAATAGATTACAGTAAACATTTTTGTCTTTTTTAATTATTTATTTAGTTTTTTATATTCCTTCATTTGTTTCGTAGGTTCAATGATAGCATATCCTTTCCATAAATTTTCATCAAATTGATCCACGTAAATAACTTTCATTCTCTTTTTCTGCTTGAAATCTTCAAACTCTTTGTTTGTTGTTTTTTCACTATTCATTACCAAGTACTCTATTGCTACTTGTGATTTTACCTTTACTATCAATCCTATTTTGAGTTCTTTTAGTTTTTTATCAAAAAGAAATCTGTTTTTTTTCTTTTGCAAAGCTAACTTTCTATCCAATCCATATGTATCAATTCTTTTATGAGAAAAATATTTCAAAACATAATTTCCATCTTTCTTTTCAAAATAAATAGATCCATTAAAATGCGTTTGAGTTTGTGAATAACCAAAAAGATGAAAATCTTTGCCCAATTTATTCGGAGCAAATTTATAATCAGCCCGTATCAACGCCAATGTTTCTATGGATATATAAAGCCTACCTTCATAGATACCTTTTCTTTTGGGAACAAAATCTATAACATATACATCTTCTCCGTTCACTGTTGTTCCTCCTTCTAAATTGTATGTATAAGAATTTGTTTTGTACAAAAACTCCCATGATTTTTTATCTTCAAACGTACTGTATTCAGATATGTATTTCACAGAATTTCTAAAATGTTTTAAATTTTGTGTATTTTTTTGCAATGTATCTTTTTCTTTTTTATCTAATGTATCCTTCTCCGATGTCGTATTTATTTCTATTTTTTTTCCAAAAATCCCACTTTTCACTTTCCAATACTCTTTGTCACTAGTATCTTTTATCAAACCCTCAAAAATGGCTTCAAATTGTTTCATTTCAGCTATTTCTTTGGACTTAAGATTTACCTTTTTTATAGGATCAATTTTTAAGATTTTTTCACCCTCTTCATTATTATTCGAATAAACAAATCCTAAAAAATCACCATAAGAAGTCGAATGTTTGGGAACTTTTTCTTGAAAAGTTTTGAGCATTTCTTCATTCAAATCTTT
>Ga0105356_10001802_pt1 | contig 21429 bp, 19 predicted proteins | sample GOMGulsemesocosm_3_FD_83502 | JGI IMG/M metagenome (GOLD analysis project Ga0105356, IMG submission 83502) | Methane-oxidizing microbial communities from mesocosms in the Gulf of Mexico - GOM9D Gulf of Mexico | ecosystem: Environmental > Aquatic > Marine > Cold seeps | place: Gulf of Mexico... | reverse complement strand
TTAACAACTAAAAAGTAATTAGTTATGGCAGGAGGACAATTATCTGCAAGGCAGAAAATGATAAACTTGATGTATTTAATATTCATTGCGATGTTAGCTTTAAATATGTCAAAAGAAGTGCTGTCGGCATTCGGTTTAATGAATGAAAGATTAACCGAATCTAATGAAACAGCAACGACAAGAAATGCGGCATTTATGGATGGTTTGGCAGAGAAAGCTAATGACCAACCAGCGAAATATAGACCATTGGCAGCAAAAGCAAATTCTATATCTTCTTTAGCAAACGATTTTAATACCTACTTAAATGAGTTGAAAGGAAAGATGATGGCTACTGTTGATAACCCTACTGATTATGAAATCATGGATAAGGGTGACTATTTAGACCAAAATTTCTTTAAAGGCGATAAAATAAAACCAGAAGGCGAGGCCTTTTTAAATCAAATTGCAGCGTTTAGAGACGGTGTGGTAGAGGTTTTAGGTGACGACTATAAAAATATTTCAGAAGATGTGTTGAAGAAATTCAATACTGAAGATTTAAAACGAGGTGTTGGGACTGTAAGATGGTTAGAACATCATTACAAAGGCTTTCCTTTAGTGGCATCTTTAACTAAAATGACCCAAATGCAAGCCGATATTAAAACGACCCAATCGGAAGTTTTAGGAGCTATGTTACAGGGAACTTTAACTAGTGAAGTCTCTATGACTAACTATGGAACGATTTTAGAAACTACTAAATCTGCATATTTTAGCGGAGAGCAGTTTGAAGGTGATTTGGTATTAGGAAGAACAGATGCGTCAACTAAACCTCACCGTGTAGAGTTAACTCTTGATGGAAGAAAATTAGTAGAAAACAGAGATTTTGTACTAGAAGGCGGAAAAGTGAAACTTAAAATTGGAGCAGGAAATCCTGGAGAACATAAAATTTCTGGGCAACTAATCTTTAGAGAGAATGGTGTAGATACGCCAGTTCCTGTTAATAGATCATTTGAAACTATAGCTCGACCAAACTCTGCGACTATTTCTGCAGATAAAATGAATGTAGTCTATCGTGGCGTAAAAAACCCAATGACAATTTCATTTGCTGGAATTGCAGATAACAAAGTTGTCGCAAGAGCAGAAGGATTGGTTAAAGGAAATGGTGTTGGTAAATACATTATGGATGTGACCAGAGTTAAAGGAAGAGAAGTTACCATTAATGTTACAGGAACCTTGCCTGACGGTAAGACAGTGCCTAGTAATGCTACTTTTAGAATTAAAGATATTCCAAGACCTACAGGTACCATTAGAGGAGAAGTAGGATCTGTTTCAATGCAAAAAAATAGTCTTGAAATTTCAACCATCGGTGCTAAACTGGATGATTTTGATTTTGAATTACCATTAAACATTACCGGATTTAGCTTTAAAGTTCCTGGACAACCTACAATTACGGTAAAGGGAAATAAATTAAATGCCAGAGCGAAACAAGCCTTGCGTAAAGCGAAGCGTAACGCTGGAATACAAATATTTAATATTCAAGCAAAAATACAAGGAAATTCTACTTATAAATTAAAGAAGGTGTCTCCTGTATTTATTGAGTTAACAAATTAAAAAGAATTGGTTATAATTTATAACTATTTCAAATAATTTAATTGAAGTAAGATGAAATTAAAAAGTTTTATAATTGCCATTGTATGTGTTTTTACTATCAGCAATTCCTTTGGGCAGGCTAATATTTTAAACGCAAGAAGCCCGGAAGAAATTGGTGTAAAAACAGATGCACAAATATTTATGGATAATGATAAGCCCTTAGAATATGGGTATGTCGACGATAGAGATATCTTGTATTCTAGTATGGTTTGGGAAAAGGTAGTACTTGACGAACGTGTAAACTTTCCGTTGTATTATCCAATTGACACCAATAATATTAGTAAGCATAGACGTTCTTTATTTGACGTGATCATGAAGAGTGTTAAAAATGGAGCAATTGAGAACATATATGATGATTCTTATTTCACAACCAAACGAACTTTAAAAGATATTGAAGCTTCAATGGTGTTAGTTGATACTACAGAACTTGGTATTGAACAATATAATGCTGGTGAAGAAATTTCTAAAGAATACATTAATAGAACTGAAATTACGGCAGCACATGTTGTAGAATATCACATTAAAGGCTTGTATTATTTTGACAAACGTCAAGGTGAGTTAAAGTATCGCCTGTTGGGTATTGCTCCGGTAGTGCCAGATGTGAACACTTTAACAACTGAAGAACCAGATCTAGTGCCTTTATTTTGGGTATTCTTTCCAGATGCACGAGAGGTATTGCATGTTGCAAAAGCATTCAACGGAAAAAATAGTGCCATACCCTTATCATTTGATCATCTCTTAAATGCTAGACGTTTTAACGGTTACATTTTTAAAGAAGAAAATGTTCAAGGAGACCGCGCTATTTCAGAGTATATCCATGAAAATGCGTTAATGCAATTGTTAGAATCGGATAGAGTAAAAGATAAAATTCGAAATTTTGAACAAGATATGTGGAGCTACTAAGGCTCTGTAAACAATACAAATTAAAACGCTCACAAATATTGTGAGCGTTTTTTTGTTGTTTTCATTTCGGGTTGTGTTAATTTTGTCAATCTATGAAAGTTGATTATATCATTGTAGGATCTGGTCTTGCAGGCATTTTATTTTGTGAAGTATTGAGGGAGCACGGAAAAACTTTCCTCGTTGTTGATGATGATTCACAGCAGTCCTCTACCGTGGCAGGAGGCCTGTATAATCCAGTCATTTTAAAACGGTTTACCGAAGTTTGGAAGGCTGAAAAACAATTAGAACTGGCCTTGCCAATGTATCAGGCCTTGGAGAAAGATCTAGGTGTTGTTTTAGATTATAAAGTGCCAATCTATCGCTTGTTCGCATCTATTGAAGAACAAAATAATTGGTTTGCAGCTTGTGATAAACCCAATTTATCAACCCACTTGTCTACCAATATAATACCAAATACCAACGCAAGCATAAAAGCAGATTATGGATTTGGAGAGGTGCTTCAAACCGGACGTATTCACACTTCTGCATTAGTTTCAGCCTATAAAGAGCGTCTCAAACAAGATAAAGATTATTTAGAGGAATCATTCGATTTTGATGCCTTGGAATATGGAGATTCTATACGTTATAATGAATATGAAGCCAAACAAATTGTATTTGCTGAAGGATTTGGTGTGGTGCAAAATCCATATTTTAATTACTTGCCACTAAAACCAACTAAAGGAGAGTTGTTGACTATCCATGCCCCCGATTTAAAAATAGATTATATTTTAAAATCAGGTGTGTTTTTAATGCCTTTAGGGGATGCTAAGTATCTCGTTGGGGCGACCTATGAATGGAAAGATTTGAGCAATACAACAACAGTAAAAGCAAAAGACGAACTGTTGGGGAAATTAAAGACTTTCTTAAAATGTGATTTTACAGTTGTAGATCAAGTGGTAGGAATACGTCCAACAGTAAAGGATAGAAGACCCTTGGTAGGACGACATCCAGAGCATGATAATATTTATGTATTGAATGGGTTAGGGACTCGTGGGGTAATGATCGCTCCTTATGTGGCACAGGAGTTATATGATTTTATAGAAAACCAACAAGCTCTGGATTCAGAAATTGATATTGATCGCTTTAGTTGATTTTTTATTTTTTCTTCACTAGAGACTTATCGTAACTCATAAAAAAGTTAATCCAAATGTTACGTGAAAGTCTAAGTATGATTGGTAGGCAGACGACCATTGTAATTACAATAGCAATAAAAGCAGTGTTTAAACTGGTTCCTATAAATCCATAACAGATTACAAAAGCAGCTACGGCAAACATAATGCCAACAGGGTAACTTACGTACATTGAGCCATAAAAAAAAGAAGGTTCTATTTTGTATTTAGTCTTACAATTAGAACAGTTCTCATGCATTTTTAAAGTGTCGGAAAGGATAAAAGCATTCTTATTAATGTACATACTTTCATGGTGACATTTAGGACAACAGCCTGTTAAAATGCTATAAATCTTTTTTCCTTTTTTTAACATGCTAATTATGTTATTTTTGCGTTTTATTAATACTACAAAATTAATCTTTTAAAAGATTAAATAAAGTAATTTTTTACTACAAATATGCTTAATATTCATAAGGTTTCTGTTTCGTTTCAAGGCGATTATTTATTTGAAGATATTACCTTTAGACTAGGAAATGGTGACCGCGTTGGTTTGGTTGGAAAAAATGGTGCTGGGAAATCAACATTGTTAAAAATTTTGTCAGGAGAAATGGAAACAACTTCTGGACAAATTGCTGAAGAAAAAGATCTTAGAATTGGATTTTTAAAACAAGACATAGATTTTGTATTAGGAAGAACTGTACTTGAGGAGTCCTATCAGGCATTTTCTGAAATCAAAGCTTTAGAATTGAAAATTGATGATATCAATACTCAACTTGCAGAGCGCACGGATTATGAAAGTGAAGGCTATCATCAATTAATGGTTGACCTTAATGAAATACAACATCAATATGAAATATTAGGAGGTTATAATTATCAAGGAGAAACTGAAAAAATATTACAAGGGCTTGGATTTAAACGTGAAGATTTTAATAAGTTAACTGATACTTTTTCTGGAGGTTGGCGTATGCGTATTGAATTGGCTAAACTGTTGCTTCAAAATAATGATGTATTATTATTGGATGAGCCAACAAACCATTTGGATATAGAATCTATTATTTGGTTGGAAACATTTTTAAAAGGATATACAGGTGCGGTTGTAATTGTATCTCACGATAAAATGTTTTTGGATAATGTAACCAATAGAACCATAGAAATTTCTTTGGGTAGAATTTACGATTATCCAAAGCCATATACTAAATATCTCGTGTTGCGTGAAGAAATGCGAACTCAACAATTAGCCTCTCAAAAAAATCAGCAAAAGCAAATAGAGCAAACAGAAAAGCTTATTGAGAAATTTAGAGCTAAGGCTAGTAAGGCGACTATGGCACAATCGCTTATTAAAAAACTTGATAAAATTGACCGTATTGAAGTTGATGCTGATGATAATAGTGTTATGACCTTAAACTTTCCAGTATCGGTAGTTCCTGGAAAAGTTGTTGTTGAGTCAGAAGGAGTCGCTAAACATTATGGAGATTTACAAGTGCTAAATAATGTAAATTTATTGGTTGATAGAGACAGCAAAATTGCTTTTGTTGGGCAAAATGGGCAGGGAAAATCTACGCTGGCTAAAATTATTGTTGGTGATGTTGATTATAATGGGAAGTTAAAGCTTGGTCATAATGTTCAAATTGGGTATTTCGCTCAAAATCAAGCTGAATATTTAGACGGTACAAGAACCGTATTAGATACGATGATTGATGCTGCGAATGAAACCAATAGAAGTAAGGTAAGAGATATTCTTGGATCTTTCTTATTTAGAGGTGATGATGTAGATAAATATGTACGCGTGCTTTCCGGTGGTGAACGAAATAGATTAGCCTTAGCGAAACTATTATTACAACCTTTGAATGTTTTAGTAATGGATGAGCCTACCAACCATCTAGATATTAAGTCAAAGAATGTACTTAAGGAAGCGTTGAAAAAATTTGAAGGAACCTTAATACTCGTTTCTCACGATAGAGACTTTTTAAAAGGATTGACCAATAAGGTATACGAATTTAAAGATCAACGCATAAAAGAATACTTAGGTGATATTGATTTTTATTTGGAGCAACGTAATATAGAGAACCTAAGAGATATTGAAAAACGTGATGTTGTTAAAAAGCAAGTTGATAAGACACAGAGTAAACAATCTTACCAAAATCAAAAAAAATTAAAATCACTTAATAATAGATTGAGTAAAGTTGAGTCTAAAATAAATGTGTTGGAAAAAGAAATAAAGGAAATTGACGTTGCACTAGAAACTAACTATGATGCAACAGTGGCAAAATCTAATTTCTTTGATGAATATCAAAATAAAAAAGATTTACTTCAAGAATGTATGGAAAATTGGGAGGCTATTCAGTTAGAATTAGAAACTTTATAAATGTAAGTTAATTCTCTCTAGATTACCGTTCGTCGAATAAAATTGGCAGTTCAACTATTATTTTCTATATTCGCAGTAGATGAGTATCCCCTCTAAAATCTACTATTTATGAAAACAATTAAATTGACATTATTAATATGTCTCCTATCTACACTTACATTTGCAGGTGTATCAACGAAAGAAAAGAACGCTTTATTAGCGATTTATCAATCTACTCAAGGTGAAAACTGGACGGAAACTTGGAATCTCGATGCCCCCATATCAACATGGTGTGGCGTAACTATTGTGAATAACCAAGTTGTTGCAATTGATTTAAGTTTTAACAACCTTCAAGGTGAACTTCCAGATGAACTTGGAAATTTGGTAAATTTACAAACCTTAAATTTATTTAGAAATAGAATTAATGGGTCAATACCAACTTCTTTTGGGAATTTAAAACAATTAAAAAATTTGAATTTAGCCTTCAATAATTTAGGAGGTGAAATACCAGAAGCCATTTCAGAAATGTCTAGTTTAAAGACTTTGCAATTATTTATGAACAGATTAGAAGGTTCAATTCCTTCAAACATAGGAGCGTTAAAAAACCTTAAGACTTTAGAATTGTATAATAATAACTTAACGGGAACATTGCCAGTCTCTTTAGGAGAATTGTCAAGCCTGGAATCGCTACAATTAAGTAGTAATTTGTTTGACGGCAAATTGCCTTCAAGTATTTATAAGCTTGGAGAGTTAAAAATATTAAGTGTATTTGGAAATAAATTAATGGGGAGTTTATCTCCATCAATTGTTAAATTAAAGAACCTTGAAGAATTAGTGTTGTCTAACAATGCTTTTTATGGCAACTTGCCTTCAAATTTCACGGATTTAAATAAGTTAAAAATCTTATTATTAACGAATAATAATTTTGAAGGAGAATTAGCAGATTTAAAGAATAAATTTCCTAATTTGAAACAATTCGATATGGCAAATACTCGTTCTCAGAGTGCTATGGCAACTCTTGATGACGATGATGATTAAAAAATAGATCCTTTTAAAGTGCCAAAAAACTCCCATTAAAAATTTATTGGGAGTTTTTTTTAAAAAGCTTTTTAATTTAAATAAAACGACTATCTTTGCAGTCCAATAACGAGGGATATAGCAATATTCTTCCTCTAGGCTTAAAATAAAGTACCTGCTTTATTTAGAGAATTAACAAAAAAAATAATCGATAGCGATTCGATTTTTAAACATATATCGCGGGATAGAGCAGTAGGTAGCTCGTCGGGCTCATAACCCGAAGGTCACTGGTTCGAGTCCAGTTCCCGCTACTAGCAAAACCAGTTTCTTTTGAAACTGGTTTTTTTGTGGACAAAAATGTCGTGCTCGCACTAAAACTTTAGACCCCAAAAAAACCAATAATTGCGGAGCAATTGGTTTTACTTGTAAAGCTTCCCCCATGGCCATTATCTGTTGTGTGTAACAGATAATGAATCCAGTTCCCGCTACTAGTAAAACTAAAAATTGATTTGCACGATGTCATCCAAAAGTTCATGATTTATTTTCCAGAAAAAAAGCATCCAATTACAATACAATAACTTGATTCTCGCACTGCTGGAATAAGAAATTATGATTATAAAGAAATATTCATTGAGATATCTAACATTATTCATACTTCTATTTGCATGGGTTTCATAATTGTAAATAGTTCCGGAATTTATAACTCCATTTTTTTTATTAAATTTGTGATGTGTTAAAACAATGCATACATAATTTTTTTTCATTCACAATGGCTCTTTTGGTGTTGGTTTCAACGGTTTCATTTTCTGTTGAAAAACGCTATTGTAGTGATCATTTAATTGATGTCGCTGTTTTTACTGAACTAGAAGATTGCAGTGTAACCAAATCACTCAACACCACTGTTGAAGATAGTAAGATCAAGTGTTGTCACGATGAAATTGATATTCTTCAAGGTCAAGAAGTTCTTAAAGATACGCCCGTGGAAGATATTGAGTTCGAGCAACAATTATTTCTTACAGTATTCATCCATAGTTATGTAAATCTATTTGAAGACTCTTATGCACATTTAAGACCTCATATAAAATATTCTCATCCAAACTTGGTGGTCAATAGACAAATTACTTACCAAGTATTTCTAATTTGATTTTATAATACTATTAATTTTTAAGTTACATTTTGAATATTGCTCAATTGCGATATATCAATAAATACTTAATGATATTTATAACCTTAAAACAAATTACATTGAAACACTTATTATATATTTTATTTCTGCTTCCATGTGTCATGTTCTCTCAGGAGGAAATTACAGGAAACATATTCGAAGCAAATAACAAAAATGAACGCATACCCCTTTCAGGAGCTAATTTGCAATGGTTGGGAACCTCTATTGGAACCACAACTGATTTTGACGGAAAATTTGCATTAGTTTATCATGAAAATTACAGTAAGTTAGTTATTAGTTATGTAGGATTTAAAACAGACACTATAATAGTAGCTGGGTCAAAGTCAATTGAACATTGGCTTAAACCTAATAATGATCTTGATAAAATAGAATTGATTGTTAGAAAAAAGGCTACTTCTAAATCTTATTTTGAAGCACAAAATATTGTGATTATGAGTAGTGAAGAATTACTAAAATCGGCATGTTGTAATCTTTGCGAAAGCTTTGAAACAAACCCATCAATTGATGTTAATTTTGCTGACGCTCTAACAGGAACAAGACAAATTAAAATGTTGGGCTTGACTAGTCCTTATATTCTTATGGCTATAGAGAGTGTTCCATCCATTAGAGGAGCTTCTCAAGCCTATGGACTAAGTTTTATTCCCGGAACTTGGGTGGAGAGTATTCAAATTACCAAAGGAGCAGGTAGTGTTGTTAATGGTTTTGAAAGTATAGCAGGGCAGATAAATGCCAAACTTCAAAAACCAGTTAAAGACAATAAGTTTTTTATCAATGCTTATGGGGCTGGAAACGGTCGATTAGAATTAAATGTGCATTTAAATACAAAGGTTACTGATAGGTGGTATACTGGATTGTATATGCATGGAAATAATAGAGATCATGCTTTTGATAATAATAACGACTCCTTTTTAGATATACCATTGGCTAAGCAAATTAATGTGATGAACCGTTGGCAATATATTGATACTGATAAAGGGATTGTAGGCTTTCTTAATTTTAGAATTTTAAATGATCAAAAGCAAATGGGGCAAGTAAGCTTCAATCCTTCAAAAGATAAGTTAACCACTAATGCTTGGGGAAGTGAAATTGATACTAAACGGATAGAGGTTTCTGGAAAATTGAGTTATGTAAACCCAGAGGTTACACATCGAAATATTAATGCTCAGGTAGCTTATAGTAATCATGAGCAGAACTCTTATTTTGGTCAAAATATTTATGATATTAAGCATAATAGTTTTTACACTTCAGCTATTTATAGTTCAATTTTAGGAGATTCTAGGCATACCATTAAAACAGGGTTGAATTTTACTTTTGATAATTATAACGAAAAAGTACTAATGTCAACGAATCAAAATGATTATAAAAGAACCGAAAATTCGTTAGGTGCGTTTTTTGAATATAATTTTGATGATCTTGATGATTTTAATGTTACGGCAGGATTGCGCATTGATAGTCATAATCTTTTGGGTACTTTTGTAACACCTAGGTTGCATATACGATACACTCCTTGGGAAAAAGCGGCGTTAAAAGTTTCTTTTGGGCGAGGTAAACGTAGTGCTAATATCTTTGCTGAAAATCAAAATATTTTTGCCACCTCTAGAGCAGTAAATATTCGCAATGTAAATGGGGAAATATATGGTTTAGACCCTGAAATTGCGTGGAATTATGGGGTGTCATTTATGCAAGGCTTTAATTTGTTTGAACGTAAAGCAGATATAACGTTTGATTTTTATAGAACGGATTTTAAAAATCAAGTTGTTGTAGATTTCGAAAACCCTACAGAAGTTTACTTTTATAATTTAGATGGAGAAAGTTTTGCTAATAGTTTTCAAACTGAATTTAACTATAATGCATTTCAGAATTTTGATTTACGCTTGGCTTACAAATACTATGAAGTTAAAACACAATATGATACAGGTAAATTAGAGAAGCCACTAACTCCAAAGCATCGGTTATTTGCTAATGCATCCTATGAGACCAATAAAAAAGAGAATGGGTCTTCTTGGAGATTTGATGTAACCTATAATTGGTTAGGGAAACAACGCTTTTCTTCAACGTTTAACAATCCTATACAATACCAACTGCCTGAATATTCAGCAACAGTAGGCGCTCTTAATGCTCAAGTGACCAAAGTATTTTCTTCAAAGTTTGAAGTGTACTTTGGAGGAGAAAACATTACCAATGTGAAGCAAAGTAATCCTATCTTAGGGGCTAATACACCCTTTGGAGAGAACTTTGACACGACTTTTGTGTATGGCCCTATTTTTGGTAGCACTTATTTTACTGGATTGCGATATAAAATTTAATTAATAACGATTCCCTTCGGGAAACCTTAATCACAAGAATTATGAGAAAAATAGTATTAGTAATAGCAATATTAACTGGAACAATAACTTTTGCACAAAACAAAAATGCGAAAGCCTCTTTTGAGGTGGATGGTGTTTGTGAGATGTGTAAAGCAAGAATTGAAAAGGTATGTATAAAAACTAAAGGCGTGAAATCTGCAATTTGGAACGTAGAAACACACGAATTAAAATTAGTTTTCAATGAAGGTAAAACCAATTTGGAAACCATTCATGCAAATATTGCTAAAGTAGGTCATGATACAAAAACAGTAAAAGCTTCAGATGAAGCCTATAATAGTTTGCATGGTTGTTGTAAATATCGTGACGAAGCAGTTAAAGCAGATCATGAAAAAAAAGGGGAATAATTCCTAAATCCAATTTATAAAAACCCATTATACGTTATGCGTGGTGGGTTTTTAATTACAATATCAATCGAAAAATAAAAGTAATTGACCTTGTTTTATACCTATTCACCTAATTCCTCAGTGTTTAGGTAGCGTTTTACTCTGTTTTCTCTATAGCTTACAATATGTATAAAAATATGTATCTTCACAGCGCTTATTTTTTAATTAATCACAAACGATTATGTTTAGACTGTTCTCATTTTTATTGGCCTTTTTCTGTTTTAATTGTATCTATAGTCAAAATGAAATTTATGAACTGAGGATTTATGAAATGGAATTCTCTAAACCGGCTAATATTTTGCATGATTATTTTGAAAATGCCCTTATACCAGCTTTAAACCGTCAAGGCGTAAATAATGTAGGAGCTTTTGAAGAATCTGGAGAGGCCTTGCCAAAGAAAATATACTTATTGATATCTTATAAGAATATGCAAGCTCATCAAGAGGTTGCAGATGCTTTATCAAATGATGCACAGTTTAAGTTAGACGCACAGTCGTATTGGTTGGCGCCATCAGAAGAGATCCCATTTAGGCGAGTTGAGAGTGTTTTTATTAGATCGGTTTCAGGATTTCCTAGTTTAGTTAAACCAGCAGATGACTCGGAATTATTTGAATTACGTATTTACGAAAGTCATAATGAGGATGCACTGCGAAGAAAGGTGAAAATGTTTAATGATAGTGAGTTCGGTATTTTTAAAGATGTAGGACTAAATACCGTGTTTTTTGGGGCTAATATCTCAGGTAGTCAAATGCCTTGTCTAACATATTTATTAGCATTTAAAAATAAGGAAGAACACCAACAGGCTTGGTCCAAATTTGGACCGCACCCTGAGTGGCAACGCATTATTAAACTAGAAGAATATAAAAATGCAATGAATGATATTTCGCGTGTATTCTTGAAACCACTAGGATATTCGCAACTATAGGACATCATTTAACTACTTTATCTATATCTGATATTAATTTTTCTACATTGTTTTTGAGACTTGTTTGCATATAGTTAAAAGTACGACTAGCATCAGCTGTATAGCGCATTATCCTTTTATAATCTTGATTTTTGATAAATTGCTTATATCTTCTAGGTTTAAAAGAGCTATAAAATTCAAACGTATCAAACTCGCTAATAAACATGGGTTTAATATAATTGGTGTAATGCTCCACAAAATAAATACTCTCGTAAGATTGATATATACCATATTGGACGCCATATAAATCAGAAACAGCTGTCCTTATTGAATCATTAGAAATTAATAGCATTCCCGTTTGTTTAAGGTAGTTGAATGTAGTTTGATTTGGGGAAAATATGAGGTATGGATATAGGTTTGCGAAATGATAATCTAAAGAGTCGTGATAGGATATATTGTTTTCAATGTGTTTAATGATAATTTCATTCGCCTTTTCGGTAATTTTTAAAGATTCAATATTAGAATTTATATCATTTAGATTCTGAATCAAATCCAAGCGTAACTCTTTGAGAACCTTGTTTTCTAGTCCTTCAGGAAACTCACTATTTGGAGTTTCCAAATTTCCGCAGCTAGTAATTATAATCCCGATAGCTACAATACCTGCACATATAAATCTTGTTTTCATAATAAAAAAATTAAAACTTCACATTGTTGTTTAGAATATGGTACAAGATTATACCATTCCACAAAATTACTCATGTACTATTTCTTCAAAAGCTTGTATTATTTTTGAAAAATTAAGAAAGATTAATTCAATCTCAGTCTTATTTCTTTTTTTAGATAGAGGTAAGTTACTAATGTAGATAGAATGTCTGCAATTGGAAAAGACATCCAAACACCATTAATGCCATAAAATTTTGGAAGAATAAATACTAACGGAATTAAGAAGATTCCTTGTTTTAATAACGTCAAACATAAAGCTGGAAGAGCCTTTCCAGCAGCCTGAAAATAAGCCGAGCCAATGAGCTGTGTAGTAATTACAGGAGTGGCTAAAAAAGCGATAATTAAAGCATTTGGTGTAAGCTTTAATAAATCTTTATCTTCAGTGAAAATGCCAACCAATTCGGTTGGGAAAATCATAATTAAGATGAATATGAAAGAGGCAATTCCGGTTCCATAAAGAATAGAAGTATTAATAGTTTGTTTAACTCTTTCAGTATCATTAGCTCCGTAGTTATACCCCGCAATAGGTAAGAAACCTTGGGTTACCCCTAAAACAGGAAATAAAGCAAACATCATTACTCTATTAATAATACCGTATACAGCAATAGAAAGTTCTCCCCCGTATTTAAATAAGGTATAATTCAATATAATTACGAGTAAACTAATGGTGCCTTGTCTAACAACTGTGACACCACCTATGGCTACAATTTGTTTTAGAATAGAGAAATTAATTGCAAAATATTTAGGAATGATTCTTAATGCTGTGTTCTTAGAAAGAAAAAACCACAATATAAAGACCCCGGAAACACCATAAGAAATAGAAGTTGCCAAACCTGCACCATAAATGCCCATATCCATGTATTTTATGAATAGAATATCTAAAAGAATATTAGATATAGCAGGGAAAATCATAGTGAACATGGCATAATTAGGTTTGCCAACCGCTCTAATTACTGGATTCCCCATCATGGCAAATGCTAAAAATGGAATGCCCCAAATAATGACATGAAAATAGTCGGTTGCAGGAATAACGATATCTCCATTTGCTCCAAATAATTGTAAAATAGGAAAACAAAAGAATTTTCCAATAAAAACAAAGATGCAAGACAGTCCTACGGTTAGACTTATTTGGTTTCCAAACACTTCAAAAGCTTTAGAAGTGTTTTTTGATCCTAATGCTCTTGAAATAATTGAACTTCCTCCAATGCCTATACCCATTCCAATGGAAGAAATTAGAAATGCAATTGGTAACACTACCGTAATGGCTGCAATGGCCATCACGCCAATCCAGCGACCAACAAAAATGGTGTCTACAATCATATTAATAGACATAATTAGGATCCCGATAGAAGCCGGAATGGCTTGTTTTAGCAAAAGTTTACTAATGCTTTCTGTTCCTAATTCGTTAACCTGTCTATTCATACCTGACTTTGAATTTTTAAATATCAGAATAATTCTTTGTAAGAATGAAAAACAGAAGAATCTTTAAGTAATAATTAACATCGAACTTGATAATTGACTTAAATCAGAAGAATTGTGAAATTAGTGGAAATCTTAAATTAGCATATGTTTTGAGATAAAAACTAATGGCCTATTTTGGTTTATAAAGGAGTCTTTTAAATTTTTCAAACAATACGATAACTCAAATTCTACTATATTCGAATTGTAACCACTAAGGGTTTACTTCAGTAAAATATTTAATTTGAAAAAAATAATTTAAATTATTGTCATATTTTAATAACTCTTGTCACTAAGGTTAATAGAGGATATAAAAAGAATACATGGAACATAGCCAAGATCAAAAATTTACACAAATACTTGAAGATAATAAGGACAGAATCTTTAGAATTTGTCGCATATATGCGGTTGCTCCTATTGAGCCACAAGATCTTTTTCAGGAGGTTGTTTTTCAGATATGGAAATCGCTTTCAACATTTAAAGGGGCATCCAATATTAGTACTTGGATATATAAAATTGCACTAAACGTTTGTTCTCGTTCTAAACTGAAATTAAATAAGAGCAATTCTAAAGAAGTTCGATTTGAATCTATCCAATATCTGGCGACCGATAATATTCCTGATGACAATCAGAAAGAAAAATATCGAGCATTACACGATTGCATTTCTACATTAAAAAAAGAAGATAAGGCCATTGTTGTATTGTATTTGGATGAATTGCCATATAAAGAAATAGCTGTAATTACAGGTTTAACCGAAAACCATATTGCGGTAAAAATGAAAAGAATAAAAAAAACATTATTGAATTGTATAACTCCAAAACTGAAATAAAATGATAAGACAAGAGCAAAAAGAATCATGGCATGAAATAAAAGAAATATGGGGCAACTCATCTCAAGGGGAAAGCATTAATTTTCAATTTTCGAAATTAATAGATGAATTAAAATCTAAAATGAGTAGGTGGGAAAAAAATGCTGTAGAATCTGATATGGTTAAATTGAGATCATCATGGGAGCAATATAAGGGCAATGTGAGTACCTGGGAAAAAGAAAGTATATCTAAGGATCTCTCAAAGATACTTAAACTCATAAAAAAACTTGTTAAAAAGCTGCGTAGAAAAAACTAATATAGGAGCATTAAATGATATCTGTCTGCATGGTTTTTATCAACTGATATGGTAATATTTAAATAGATCTCAAAAAGATTTTCTTTTTCAAACATCTCTAAAAAGGAAATCAGCGTATATAAATAGATCTACCAATTCAAAACTAGTTAATAGTTTAAAATATTGAGTATGAGAATACTGAATTTTGGGTTTTAAGATTGTTTAATAAATATTATATGAGAAGAGAGATGTTATGTGGGTTACTAACCCTAATGTTGATTGCAGTGTCATGTTCTACAGAAGAGCTAACAGACCCAGATGAAGAGACGGTGGATCTCATTGAAGAAGAAGTTGAAGAGGATAAAGATTCTGAAGAGGACAATGCAGAGGAAACTGAAGATGCTGTTGAAGATGAAAATGAAGAGGAAACTGAAGAGGAGGCTACAGATGAAAATGAAGGCACTGACACCCTTACCATTTCTGAGGAAATTTTAGAATTGGTAAATCAACATCGCCAAAGTATTGGTAAAACTGCCTTAATAAGAAGCTCAGCTGCCGATGAACTCGCAACGGAGCATTCTAATTATATGATTTCCAAAGGCGCCATTAGTCATGATAATTTTGGTGACAGATTTCAAAAATTAAAACAAGAAGTAAATGCTAATGCTGCGGGAGAAAATGTTGCTGCAGGCTACCCCACAGCGGCAGCCGTGATGCAAGGATGGGTAAATAGTCCCGGACATAAAGCGAATATTGAAGGGAACTTTACACATATTGGTATTGCATCAATAAGAGATTCACAAGGCAGATATTATTATACACAGTTGTTTTATCGTTAATGATATTTAAATAAGACTTGGATTAACAAAACCTCTTGAGAAATCAAGAGGTTTTGTTTTTATAATATGTGTTATTGAAATCAATGATTGAATACTATTGAAAAAGTGGTGTAATTTCCAGCTTCAGAGCTTACCAATAAATTACCTCCATGTTTTTTTAAAATGTTTTTTGAAAGACTTAAGCCAATACCACTTCCATTCTTTTTTGTGGTATAAAATGGAATAAATATTTGATTAATAATATTTTCTTCTATGCCGTGTCCGTTATCGGTAACAAGGATAACTGTTTTGTTAAGATCAACAATACAACTTATTTTAATACTTGGTTGTTCTATATGTTCTAAAGCGTGGATACTATTATTAATAAGGTTAATTAATACTTGTTCAATAAGCTTGCTGTCTGCATGTATTGTTGCATTTGCAGGAATGGGTAATAATATTAAATCAATGTTTGCTTGTTCTAAAGCCTTTTTCATTAAAAATTGTATGGTCAATAAAAATTGCTTCACCTTTATTTCATTAAGATGTGGAATGGGAACATTTGAAATTGTTCTATAATCTTTTACAAAGTCCAAAAGGCCATCAGAACGTTTCTTAATAGTCGTTGCTGCCATGTTGATATCCAGAATATCGTCATCCTCCATGTGATTTAGAGTTAGGGGTGTTCCATTTTCATTTTCGGTAAGGGTTTTCATGGTAGAGGCCAACGAACTTACAGGAGTGAATGAATTAAGCATTTCGTGGGCCAAAACACGAATAACATTGTGCCAGGCTTCAATTTCTTTTTGCTCAATTTCTGACCGAATATCTTGAAAAGATATAATCAAATATGGGATGTTTAAGAGTTGGATTTCTACAACCTCTAAAGACAATTGTTTGTGTTCCAATTCATCTCCAAAATCCACTAAAATTTTTCCGCCATCTGCAATTTTTTTGAGTTCATTTTCAAGCCATGGCACATGATTTACCAAGCGATGCCAGTACTTATGTTGAGGTTGCTGTAAAATATCACTGGCAGCTTTATTTAAGAAAAATATTTCTTCGTTAGAATGTTCGTTATAAAGATCTTCCTTTTTTATGGAAATAATTCCGAGGTTTACATGCTCTAAAATATATTTGAAATATTTGTACTGAGCCTCCTTTTCAATTTTATTACGTTTAAAAATTTTAATAATTAAATTAAAATCATCAAAAACCTTAGCAAATGAATCCCCTTTTTTAGAAGGCGAAAAATAGACCGAATAGTCTTCGTTTTTCAATGCTTCCAAAAATTTTACCAAGGAATAATTAGTGTTATTTACATAGTAAATTAAAGAGATCACCTGTAAAATAATTACGATACCAATCCCTCCAGTTGTAAACCATAAGTTTTTCAGCAGAAAATAAGAGAACAAAACGCAAAATAACAGAATGATAATAATACGCGTTGCTACTTGTAATGTAAATCTCTTAATCAAAGTATTAAATTTTATAAATTAAATTTTTCAAGTCTACGATATAATGCTGCACGGGTTAAACCGAGCTCTTTTGCTGCTTTAGAAATATTGGAGCCATGCTTATGCATGGCCTTTTCAACTAAAAGCTTTTCAATGTCCTGAAGGTTCAAATTGTCATATGTTGTAGTTTTACTCTTTGATATTTTTGGAATTTCTGTGAGATTAAAATCTGAAATATTAATTTCATTATTGTCGCACATAATAACGCCACGTTCAATAGTATGTTGAATCTCACGTATATTTCCTGGCCAATGATGAGACTGTAGAGCTTCAACCGCTTCATTTGTGATTGTTAAATGTGCTTTATGATATTTCTCCTTGAATATATCTAAAAAATAGGTCACAAATTCGGAAATGTCTTCAGGACGATCTCGTAACGGTGGGATTTCAATTTCTACTGTATTAATTCTAAAAAGGAGGTCTTGTCTAAACGTTCCATCAACCACCCATTGTTTAATTGGAGCATTGGTGGCAAACAACAATCGTGCGTTAAAAGGACGTTCAATCCCTTCTCCTAATCTGGAAACTTTCTTGTCTTGTAAAACGGTCAATAATTTAGATTGAAGGTTGTAGGGAAGATTCCCTATTTCATCTAAAAATAAAGTACCATGCTCTGCCATTTCAAATCGTCCAGGCTTATCTTCATGTGCATCAGTAAAGGCCCCTTTTTTATGACCAAAAAGTTCACTTTCAAAAAGCGATTCAGATAAAGCCCCTAGATCAACATGAATGAATGGTCCTTGGGCATTGTCAGAGCGATTGTGAATCTCTCGGGCTAAATGTTGTTTCCCTGTACCGTTTTCACCTAAAATAAGAATGCTCGCTTCTGTTGCGCTAACTTTTTCAATAGTATGCAATACCGCTTGCATTAGTTTTGAACCTCCTATAATTTGTCCAGAATTTTGATTGCTATTTTTTGTTAAGGCCTCGTTAGTATGTTTTAAAATTGATATTTTATGATTAATTCTACTCAGTTTTAAACCTGCCTGAATGGTAGCTAAAAACTTTTCATTTGACCAGGGTTTGAGAATAAAATCAAAAGCCCCTAGCTTAATGGCTTTGACTGCTAATTCTACTTCACCATAAGCAGTCATTAAAATCACAACCATTTTGGGATTTATACTTAAAATATGATTGAGCCAATACATGCCTTCTTTACCATCATTAAAGCCTATTCTGTAATTCATGTCCAAAACGATTAGATCAATGTTCGTTTCCGAAATCAATTGATTAATATCTTTTGGATTGTTACGAGTAATGACCCGCTCATATTTTTTTTTCAATAAGAGCTTAGCAGATAATAAAACATCTTCGTCATCATCAATAATCAATAGTGTAGCCTGTGTTTTTGACATTAAAAAGAATTTATACGAATGTACAAAATGTTCGATAACGAACAACGGAATGTTCGAAAATGAACACTTTTATATTTCAATCAATAAGGTAAATAGCTGACGCACAGAAAGATAATGACTTCTTGATTTCTGGCACATACATTGAATGATACCTTGAAAATAAAGCAATCAATCAAATTAAATAAAACGAACACAAATTTTTACCATGAATCAAATGGGAATGGATAAACGCATAGAGAAAAAGAAATGGAGCCAGAAAAAGCTCATATATCTAGTTGGAATAATACTTTTTATAGGGCTTTCATTTTTTGGTTTTAAAGGTATAAATAGAAAAATTTATAAATTGGATGCCTCAAGAATATCGATTAAGAAGGTTGTAGAAGGTGATTTTCAAGATGTCATTTTAATTGAAGGGGATGTAGAGCCTATAAATCTAGTGTTGGTAAATACCCTAGAAGGGGGATCTGTTGAAGAGATCTTTATCGAAGACGGTGTTTTGGTTAGTGAGGGTACTCCATTATTACGATTAACTAATCCTGCTGTTACGCTCGGTTATATGAATCAGGAGACGGCCATAATTGAACAAATAAACAACTTAAGGAGTTTAAAGCTTTCTTTGGAAAAAGTTCAACGTGATCTAGTGGAATCTTTGATGGATAGTGAAAACAGTTTAGCAGATGTTGAACGATCTTTTAAAGTTGACTCTGTGTTATATGCAAAGGATATGATTGCCAAAAATGCTTTTAAAGATAGAAAAGCGTCTTATAAATATCTTCAGGACAAGCGCAATTTTATGAATAATAATGTCAATAAAAGTGCTCGGGATAATAAAGTCCAAATAGAACAAATTAATAGATCAATTGCTCTAATGCAGCGTAATTTAGAGATGATTCATGAAAATATTGATAAAATGTTGGTGAGGGCACCAGTAACCGGAATGTTGTCATCATTTAACCCTGTTATAGGGGAGTCATACTTAAGAAACCAAAATGTTGCAAAAATTGACATTCAGTCTGGATTTAAAATAAAAGGACTGGTTGACGAATATTATTTGAGTACTGTAAAACCAGGGCAGTTGGCTCGTTTTTCTTTTGATGGTGAAATGATCAACTTAAAGGTTAAAAAAGTACTTCCGGAAGTAAAGAATGGGCGCTTTGAAATTGATTTAGTTTTTGTAGCAGATGTTCCTGACGCCATTACAAATGGACAGTCATTACAGGTGAGACTAGAGCTCTCTAAGGCTAAGAAATCATTATTAATACCGCGAGGTAATTATTTTCAAGCATCGGGAGGACAGTATGTTTTTGTGCTTGATGGTAATGGAGAAGCCCATAAACGTTATATCAAACTTGGGAATAATAATCCAAGTTATTATCAGGTATTAGAAGGCTTGAATCGAGGAGAAGAATTTATTTCATCTTCATACGATGACTTTAAAAATTACGAATCAATCAAAATAAATTAATAAAAACTTTAGACATGATCAAACTAAACAAGTTATCAAAAGTGTACAGAACAGACGAAATTGAATCGACTGCATTGAACGAAGTATCATTCCAAATTAATAAAGGTGAATTTGTATCTATAATGGGACCCTCAGGATGTGGGAAGTCAACCTTACTAAATATTTTAGGAATGCTTGATAAGCCAGAAAGTGGGAGCTATGAATTTCTTGGAAATGAAGTTGGTCATCTCAATGAAAAGGGGAGATCAGAAGTACGTAAAAAAAATATAGGATTTATATTTCAAAATTTTAATCTTATTGATGAGCTAACTGTATTTGAAAACATTGAGTTGCCATTAATTTACAATAAGGTAGGGGCTGCAGAACGTAAAAAAAGAGTGAACGAACTTATTGAGAAAATTGGGATCTCACACAGAACGTCACATTTTCCACAACAACTTTCAGGTGGGCAACAACAACGTGTAGCCGTAGCTCGAGCCTTAATTACGAAACCACCATTAATTTTGGCGGATGAACCTACAGGAAACTTGGATAGCTCACATGGTAATGAAGTTATGGAATTGATGTGTGAACTACACGAAGCAGGAACCACAATTGTTATGGTAACGCATTCTTCACATGATGCTAGCTATTCGGGAAGGATAATCAATTTGTTAGATGGACAAGTAGTCTCTGAAAAGAAGAGTAAATTGGCACAAGCTGCTGTATAATTAAAACTAGAAATCATGTTTAAAAATTATTTAAAAGTAGCCTTTAGAAGCCTAAATAAAAATAGGACCTATGCGGTGATCAATATTCTTGGTTTAGCGCTGGGTTTGACAATTACCATTTTGGTATTCATGTTTGTAAAACATGAAACAAGTTATGATACCCAATGGGAAGGGTATGACCGAATTTACAGACCCGGAATATTAGCAAATATGATGGGTCAGACGATGGATAATCCAATGTCAGCAAGTCCTATGGCTTTTGCATTTAGAACCGAATTTACCGATGTAGAAACAGCCACACGTATTAAGCCAAATAGGCAAGAAGTCTTGATGCGTTATGAACAACAAAAAGTATATATAGAACATGGTGTTTATGCAGATAGTACATTTTTCAAAGTATTT
>Ga0105356_10001801_pt1 | contig 21437 bp, 21 predicted proteins | sample GOMGulsemesocosm_3_FD_83502 | JGI IMG/M metagenome (GOLD analysis project Ga0105356, IMG submission 83502) | Methane-oxidizing microbial communities from mesocosms in the Gulf of Mexico - GOM9D Gulf of Mexico | ecosystem: Environmental > Aquatic > Marine > Cold seeps | place: Gulf of Mexico... | reverse complement strand
GATCCTAATACGGCTTTTATTACCATGAAAACTAAAACAGGGAAAGACTTGAAAGCCTTAGAACTTCCAGGCTTGTGGAATGGTAGCATGGCGAATTGGAACTCTATTTTTGTCGAGGTGCCCCTAATTACCTTTAACCCAGTAAAAACGGTGAATGATTTATTAAAAGCGCCACATCAATTATTTTAATTGTGGAGCCAGATAAGTTAATATCAGAATTAGTATTTAAGGCCGTTCGAAGCTCTGGGAGCGGTGGGCAACATGTAAATAAAGTGTCTTCAAAGGTTGTCCTGTCTTTTAATATTTCAAATTCAGAAAACCTATCCGATACTCAGAAGGAATTATTAAAAACAGCTTTAGTCAATAGGCTCAACACTAAGAATGAACTTGTTTTGCACTGTGATGAAAGTCGGAGTCAGCATAAAAATAAAAGCTTAGTCATTATGCGTTTTCTTCAAATCATTAAACAGGGCTTGATTATTCCTAAAAAAAGAATCCCGACAAAAACACCAAAATCGGTGATTAGAAAGCGTTTGAAGAATAAGAAAAAGCAATCGGATAGAAAGACAAATCGCAAAAAGCCAAATATTGAATAATAGAGGTTTTCTTTTGATAATTTTATATGAAAAATTCTATAAAGAAGTCTTTATTTATTCTAAAATCTAAACTACATTTGCAGCGTTCTCAAAAAAGGGGTGCTTTTTTTGATTAGCGATGCTAGATTAGTGAATGCGTTTTTTATCAAGACATAAGTCAACAATCTTTAATCATAAATCAATTAGGCTGAGATCATACCCATTGAACCTAGAACAGATAATGCTGTTTAGGAATCGAGTCTTAAGAAAATGTCCCACGGATGTTTTTAGCGAGATCCAAAGAATCATAGATTTTGAGGTTTTCGCCATTTAGCTCATGGAAAAAGAAGCGTGTTGCTTCAAAAAACTAATTATTAATAATAAAGAATAATTACCTCTTTTTATTCGATTATAAACATAATCGTAATGAAAAATTTATTTCTTTTTTTAACACTATTAGTGTTATCAGTCAGTGCTCAAGCACAACAAAATCAATCACAAAAAGATTCTACAAAAACACAAAAACTAGACGAAGTTTTAGTGAATGCTATTCGTGTTAAAAAGGCAGATCCTATTACACATTCAAATGTGAGCAAGGCGCAACTTGAAAAGCGAAATTTGGGTCAGGACATTCCTGTATTATTAAACTATTTGCCTTCGGTTGTATCCTCATCTGATGCAGGTGCAGGTATTGGATATACCTATATGCGTGTCCGTGGTTCTGATGGGTCTAGAATTAATGTGACCATTAATGGGATTCCGTATAATGATGCCGAGAGTCAAGGAACATTTTGGGTAAATCTAGGTGATTTGGCCTCCTCTACAGAAAGTTTACAGCTTCAGAGAGGGGTAGGAACTTCTACCAATGGATCAGGTGCCTTTGGTGCAAGTTTGAATATTTTAACAGATGCTGTCGCCGAGGAAGCATCAGCAGAAATTTCAAACTCTTTTGGGTCTTTTGGGACTAGAAAACATACCGTTGAGCTTAACTCAGGAACTTTAAATGACCATTTCTCGATATCGGCTCGTTTATCTAATATTCATTCTGATGGCTATGTTGATAGAGCTTTTACAAACTATAAAACTTACTTTTTACAAGGAGCTTATGTCGATGATAATACCTTGATCAAAGCTTTGGCCTTTGGAGGAAAAGAAAGAACATATCAAGCATGGTATGGATTAACCGCTGACCAATTAAAAGAAGATCGTCGTCAAAATCCTTATACTTATGAAAATGAAACTGATAATTACTGGCAGGATCATTACCAGTTACATTGGAATGAACGTTATGATAATAACTGGTCAACCAATTTAGGCTTGAATTATACCAAAGGAAAAGGGTATTTTGAACAGTTTAAAGGTGGTGAATCTGCCGATGATTTCAACAACTTGATCGTAGATGATTCAGATGTTATCGTCCGTCGTTGGTTAGATAATGATTTTTATGTGGTGAATGCTAATGTAGAATACAAAAAGCGTAGATTGAATATGATAACTGGATTGTCATTCAGTAATTATACTGGAGATCATTTTGGAGAAGTAAATTGGGGAAGTAACCTTGCATCAAATACAAATATCAATGATCGTTATTATTTTAGTGATGCTAAGAAGGGAGAATTTTCTGTGTTTTCAAAAGCGAATTTTGAAATCACTGAAGCGCTGTCTGGTTATGCTGATATTCAAGGACGTTTTGTAAGCTATAAAACCAATGGCTTGACATCAAAACGCAATGGAATTAATGTGAATGAGTCTTTTAGTTTCTTCAACCCTAAATTAGGTTTAACCTATAATTTAAATCTAAATAATAGTCTTTATGCTTCTTTTGCAAGAGCTAATAGAGAGCCTAATCGTGATGATTTCGAAAATGGGATAGATACTCATGAAAGACTTGATGATTTCGAATTTGGATGGAGATTGAACAAGGAGAAAGTACAGTTAAATGCCAATCTGTATTATATGAATTATAAGAATCAATTGGTATTAACGGGGGCTATAGATGATGTAGGAGCACCGGTTAGAGCTACAAGTGGAAAGAGTTATCGTTTAGGACTTGAAGTAGAGGCGAATATTATACTGTCTAATCAGTTAAGCTTGCGTCCAAACATCGCCTTAAGTAAAAATAGAAACGTAGATTTTTATGCGCCTGTAGATGGTGACTTAACAAATCTTGGAGATACTCCAATATCTTTTTCTCCATCAGTAATAGGGGCAAATGCCTTAATATTTCAGCCAAATAAAAATTTCCAAATCTCATTTTTAAGTAAATATGTGGGAGAACAATTTATGAGTAACCTCAATAGTAAAGTTACAGGTCTTGATAAATTGGACGCCTATTTTACAAGTGACCTTAGTGTAAGCTATGTCATCGAGACTAAGGCTATTTTTAAATCGATTGTCTTATCTGGATTGGTAAATAATATTTTTAATGCTGAATATGTAGATAGAGGATATTATTATACCTATGATGATACTTGGTCGGCTCCTGGAGTTACGACTACAGTAGATGGTTCGGGATATTATCCACAGGCAACAACAAATTTTTTGCTTGGAGCTACGCTAAAATTCTAATTAATTTTAAGGGATTATTTAGTGGCCTCTACAGTTAGCTGTGGAGGTTTTTTTTAGTTCGAAATTAAAAGATTAGTCCCACTTTGTTCCACACGGTAGGCTTTTAATCCACAACGTAAATTGCTATTGCCTAAAGCTTGGCCGGTAATAAGGCTGTATAAGTTTTCATCATTACAACCACATTTAGCTTCTAATCCTGAAACCGAAAGTCTTGAACAAGAACTCGGGGAATGGTTTGGATCACTTGCATCCCAAGCCAAAAAGCCAGTACCAGAATTTGTTATTATAACGCCTCCATTTCCGACGTTGGCTATATAAATAGAATTACTAGTAAATTGTAACTGGCTATATTGAGGAAGGTTTAAATTAATACTGGTATTCACGCCAATATTTAATAAATATTTGCAATTAGTATCGATCTCATTTTTACTGCAAGTAAAAAGTAATGTAGCCATGATAAGCATTAATAGTTTCTGTTTCATAGGTAGTCAACGGCCATAAATGGCTTTTTAATAATTCTGTTTTCCTTCGCAATTTACAACAAAAAGTAGGTTGCGTTAAATATTTTGTATATTTGCCATGTATCTCGTGTAAACGAGATTTTTTGCATTATTCCCGAAGGTATTTCGGGATATTTTAATAAAAATGCAATATTAAATATTAACGAACAAATTATGAGTAACGTATCTTATTATACAGCAGAAGGTTTAAAAAAGTTGAGAGACGAACTTAAGCAATTGAAAGATATTGAGCGTGTAAAAGCATCCAGGGCTATCGCCGAAGCAAGAGATAAAGGGGATTTGAGTGAAAATGCCGAATATGATGCAGCCAAAGAGGCGCAGGGAATGCTGGAAATGAGAATTTCTAAATTAGAAGATACCCTTGCTGGAGCACGTGTCATTGATGAATCTCAAATGGATACTTCTAAAATATTAGTATTATCTATTGTGAAGATTAAGAACCAAACCAATGGCATGGAAATGACCTATACCTTGGTTGCAGATGGTGAAGCCGATTTGGCTGCCGGAAAGATTTCTGTCAATTCTCCAATTGGTAAAGGATTACTTGGTAAAACGGTTGGTGAAGTTGCCGAAATTCAGGTTCCTAATGGAATTATGAAATTTGATATTGTTGAGATTTCAAGATAGTTACACACAAAAATATTAGATAAAAAGATTCCTGTTTACGCGGGAATCTTTTTATCTTTACAATACTAATTATTTCATCCTATGCCGTCTATATTCACAAAAATTGTCAATGGTGATATTCCCTGTTATAAAATTGCTGAAACCGATGCGTTTTTGGCCTTTCTGGATGTGAATCCGAATGCCAAAGGACATACGCTCTGTATTCCGAAAATGGAAGTTGATAAAATTTTTGATTTGGATGAAGACCAGTATCTTGGTTTGATGCGTTTTTCTAGAAAAGTAGCTATTGCTATCGAAAAAACCATCCCATGTAAACGTGTTGGAATTTCTGTTATAGGTCTTGAGGTCCCACATACTCATGTGCATTTAATTCCTTTAAATTCAATGGAGGATGCTAGATTTATTTCAAAAGCATCTTTAGCTCCTGAAGAATTTCAGTCCATTGCTAAGGCTATTCAAGATAATTTTTAAGCCTCTTCGTACTCTGTGTTCACAGATAAACTAAGTCGGAATTATAATTGTAATAGTGATATTTGAAAGCTTGTGCCTTTGTCTATCTCCGAAGAGACGACTTTTATTTTGCCCTTATGGTATTCTTCTATAATTCGTTTAGCAAGGGATAAACCTAAGCCCCAACCTCTTTTTTTACTCGTAAATCCAGGCTCAAAAATTTGCTTAAATAAATGTTTTGGAATGCCTTTTCCTGAATCGCTAACGCGTATATGAACAAATTTTTCATTAGGAATGATCTCAATTTTAATTTTCCCTTTTCCTTTCATCGCATCAATGGCATTTTTGACTAAATTCTCAATGGTCCAATTATACAATTGGGTGTTGAGGTTTACAGAGATATTTTGGTCAGGCGCTATAAATTCAAATGCAATCAGTTTAGAAGACCGTGCTTTTAAGTAATGGTAGGCCTCCTGTGTTTCTGTGATAATATCGGTCTCAGAAAGGGTAGGAATAGATCCTATCTTGCTAAAGCGCTCAGTGATTGTTTGTAGTCGGTCAATATCTTTCTCTATTTCGATGATATGATCCGGATTGACCTTCTCCATTTTTAAAATTTCTGTCCAACCAATAAGCGAGGATAAAGGTGTTCCGATTTGATGCGCGGTTTCCTTGGCCATTCCTGTCCATAATTTATTTTGAGTAGCAACTTTAGAACTTCGATAGAAAAAATAAACGACGGCTCCAAATAATATTATGATGAGTAAAAGAGCTAAAGGATAGTATTTTAGTTTGTTTAATAAAGGCGAGTTTCCATAATAGATGGTATACAGAATTTCATCTTCAAGCTTTGTTTTGATAGGGGTATTTTCATTTTCAAACTTTTTGATTAATTTTTTTAGGTAAATTGAATCTTTGGCCTTTTCCTCATTAATATTGCTGAAATTAAGACCGCCTTTATAATCGATAATTATAACTGGTGTTGTAGTATTGCTCCTCAGTATCGCTAGAGGAAGCTCACTAATATTTCCATCTAAATCCATCATTTTACCCATTTCCCTTTGAGCAGAAGACCAATTTTGCATTTTACTGCGTTCTTCGGCCTTAAAGTTTTGAAAAAACACATAAGTATTCCAAAGAATAAGAGAGATAATAGCAAAAGAGGCTATGATAATAATCCAACGAAAAAGGTTTCTATTACTCAAAAAGTGATGTATTTATTTATAATTCTAAATATACTTAAAGTAATCAGTATTTTTTAAATCTTTAAGATTAAAATCCCAAATACGAAATGCATTGCCTATTTAATGCGATAATGTTAATATTATTGTCTCAGTTGTTAGTAAAAAGGGTTTTTTGTTAATACAGAGATTGTTAACTTTGCTCAAATTTGTAGATAATGACGTCTTTTGAACCTAAAGATCTTTCAGTTGGAAAATTACATGGCTATTTACTTAGTGCTGTAGCGCCACGGCCTATTGCCTTTGCTAGTACCATGGATGCTGATGGAAATCCTAATTTATCTCCCTTTAGTTTTTTTAATGTATTTAGTGCTAATCCGCCAATACTCATTTTTTCTCCGGCGCGACGTGTACGAGATAATACAACGAAACATACTCTAGAAAATGCAGGGTATGCCAAAGAAGTGGTCATAAATGTGGTAAATTATGACTTGGTTCAACAAGCATCATTAAGTAGTACAGAATATCCTCAGGGAGTTAATGAATTTGAAAAGGCTGGCTTAACAATGCTGGAATCGGATATTGTAAAACCATTTAGGGTAGCAGAATCACCGGTGCAGTTTGAATGTAAGGTAAAGGAGATTATTAAACTAGGAACAGAAGGTGGTGCAGGAAATTTAATCATTTGTGAAGTTGTAAAATTGCATATAGCCAATGAGGTTTTAAATGATGATGGTTCCATAAACCAAGAGCAATTAGATTTAGTAGCTCGGGCTGGTGGGTCTTATTACAGTAGAGCAAAAAAGGGGTTTTTCGAAATCCCAAAACCAATTTCTACCTTAGGTATTGGAGTCGATGCAATGCCTGAGCATGTTAAAAATAGTATGATCTTAACAGGAAATGATCTTGGAGTATTAGGAAATGTTGAAGCTTTGCCTACAACAACTGTCATTGAAGCCTTTGTAAATGATATTAGTAAAAGATATCCAAATATTAAAGAGGCAAGCCACAGAGAAAAGCATAAATTAGCGCAGAATTATTTGAGTTATGGAGATGTGGATAGCGCATGGAAATTGTTGCTAAGTTAGGTTACATAAATAAAAAATAGACAAATTAAAAACACAGAAATAAATTATAATTGATGGAAGTACAAGGAAAAGTAAAAATGATTGGAGAAACTCAGACGTTTGGAGCAAATGGGTTTAGAAAAAGGGAAATAGTATTAACTACTGAGGAACAATATCCGCAACACATCATGATTGAATTTGTTCAGGATAAAACAGATTTATTAAACAATTTTCAAGTTGGTCAATCTGTAAAAGTAAGCATCAACTTAAGAGGTAGAGAATGGGTGAATCCACAAGGTGAAACTAAATATTTTAACTCTATTCAAGGATGGCGTATTGAAGGAGCTCAACAAGAAAATACTGGCGCTCCAGTACCACCAGCAGAAGCTTTTGAGCCTGTTGATAAGTTAAACGAAGGAGATCACGACGATTTACCTTTCTAAAAACAACTAATTTCAAAATTAAAACCTCAATGTGAATTCGCATTGAGGTTTTTTTCTTGTTATAAATTGTATTAATTTTCAAGCTATGAACTTTACAAAAACAATTGAAACCGCTTTTAAAAGGTATATGCCTTCTCCTTTTACAATTGCAATTGTGTTAACCCTACTCACCATTATTCTAGCTTTGATTTTTACTGCTCCTATTGAGGAGAATAATAAATTATTAAGCATCTTATCATTTTGGGAACAGGGGATATGGAATAATGCCTTGCTAGTCTTTGCCTATCAAATGATGCTTATTCTTGTCTTAGGACATGTCTTGGTGCTTAGCAAACCCGCAAATAACCTTATTGTAAGCTTGTCAAAAAATGTGACTAGTACAGCAAGTGCCGTGGTTTTAGTGAGCGTAACAACTATGTTAGCTGCATTTTTAAACTGGGGACTAGGACTTATTTTTGGAGCTATTTTAGCGCGTAAGGTTGGCGAACATGCACTGCGAAATAATATTCCTATCAATTATCCATTAGTGGGAGCAGCCGGATATGTTGGACTCATGGTATGGCATGGAGGGATAAGTGGTTCGGCACCCATTAAGGTTGCAGAAACTAATCATATTAAAGACTTCATGAAGGATGTTTCTCCCTCGGGAAATTCGGATCAATTACCTGAAAGTATAGGGTTTGATATGACAGTTTTTAGCTGGTGGAATTTACTCCTATTTGCAATTTTATTAGTTGTTATTCCCTTGGTTTTACGCCGTATTGCCAAAAATACAAAGCCTACTAATTTTAAGCTTGACCCATATAAATTTCAAGAGCAGTCCAAGGACCTTATTGAAGGTGCCGAAAAACTTGATTACTCAAAATTTGTTGGCTTAGGTTTCGGAATAATAATCTTAATCGCTTTTTTTTATCAGTATTGGGACCCTTTATTAAAACTGCAAATCACTCCCAATATGCTTAATTTTTTTATGCTGGGATTGGCAATTATATTGCATAGAAATTTTAAGAACTTTTTAAATGCTGTAGAAGAAGCCATAAAAGGAACCTCTGGTATATTAATCCAATTTCCGCTTTATTTTGGTATTATGGGGATAATGAAAAGTACAGGGATGGTGGTTATGATTTCAGATTTTTTTGTTTCCATAGCTACGGCAACAACACTGCCTATCTTTACTTTTTTTAGTGCGGGATTGGTGAATATTTTTGTGCCTAGTGGTGGTGGTCAATGGGCAATTCAAGGGCCGATTGTAATAGAATCTGCCTTAAAATTGGGAGTGCCGCTACCAAAAGCTATTATGGCATTATCTTATGGTGATCAAATCACAAATATGCTACAGCCCTTTTGGGCATTGCCTTTGTTGGGGATTACAAGGTTAAAAGCTAAAGAGATTTTGCCTTATACTCTAATTCTTATGGCTGTTGGAACTCTTATATTTATCTTAGGCTTATTATTGTTATAGATGTATTATTTAAATGAAAAAATAGAATTTCCAGACCTGTCTCTTGCCAGCGAGGAAGGATTGCTAGCGGTAGGAGGAGATCTCTCCGTTGAACGCTTAATTCATGCTTATAAAAACGGTGTTTTTCCGTGGTATGAAGATTCTGAGCCTATTTTATGGTGGTCTCCTGATCCTAGATTTGTATTGTTTCCTGAGCAGTTAAAGATTTCAAAAAGCATGAAACAAGTGCTTAAAAATTGTGATTATACCGTCACAGTAAATAAGGCCTTTGCCGAAGTGATTCAACAATGTTCTCAAGTTAAACGCGACGGACAATCGAGTACCTGGATTACCAACCCTATGATTGACGGTTATATAGAAATGCATAAACGCGGTTATGCGAAATCTGTTGAGGTATGGAAAGAAGAAAAATTAGTAGCAGGACTCTATGGTATAGATTTAGGGAATAAGGTGTTTTGTGGCGAAAGTATGTTCACAAAAGAAAGTAATGCGAGCAAAGTGGGATTTATAAGCTTTATCCAGAATACAGATTATAAGCTTATAGATTGCCAATTATATACCAATCATTTGGAAAGTCTAGGGGCTCAAAATATATCTAGAGCTGAGTTTTTAGACTATTTGAAATAATAAATTGCATTTGGTGCTATTCTGCGATATACTTAAAACAATTCATATCGTGATCGTTTACCATTCCTGTAGCCTGCATAAAGGCATAAACAACTGTGGTTCCCACAAACTTAAAACCCCGTTTTTTTAAATCCTTACTCAGGCTGTCGCTTAAAGGCGTGTTGGCCGGAATTTCCTGCTGGGATTTTATTTGGTTTATAAGAGGTTTTCCATCCACAAAGGCCCAAACATAAGAACTAAAACTGCCAAACTCTTTTTGAATTTCCATAAAGGCCTGAGCATTCGTTATGGTAGCATTTACTTTTAATTTGTTTCTGATGATTCCAGCATCTTGTAATAAGGAGTCTACCTTTTCCTGTTTGTAATTCACTATTTTTTTATAGTCGAAATTGTCCAAGGCCTTTCTGAAATTTTCACGTTTACGCAAAACGGTTATCCAACTTAAGCCAGCCTGAAAAGTTTCCAATATTAAAAACTCAAAGAGTGTGGCATCGTCATAAACAGGAGTTCCCCATTCTTCATCATGATAGGCTTCGTACAACGGGTCTCCAATACACCAAGCACATTTGTCTTTTGTCATATAATTCGTTTTTCACAGGGATTAATAAGCCCTGTAAGTTTTTGTTTTAAAGATAGACAAAGCATGATAAATATCATCTTATTTATTAGAATTAGATGCTAATTTTGACCACCAAAGTCAATAGTATGAATACGATTATAGAACAAAGTTTAGAACGAAGCCAATCTTATCAGGAGTATAGAGATATGGTAGCCAAATTAGTTGTTGATGAATCTGCTACAGGTAATAAAGCGACTGCCGAAAGAATTGATTTTACAAAATTGAACGATAGACGTATGAAGCGTTGGGATAAAACCTTAAAAGTTTCTGATGATTTTAAAGAAAAAGTAGCAGCTTTTAATGAGAAGATAACCTGGCTGGTGATCACCGAAAGTTGGTGTGGCGATGCGGCTCACATAATGCCAGTCATTAACCGGATTGCCGAACTCAACGATAATATTAGCTTTAAAACAGTGATTAGAGATGATAATGAAGATTTAATGAATCAATTCCTTACTGATGGAAGTAAATCGATTCCTAAACTGATCATGCTCGATGAAACCACAGGTGATGTTATTAATACCTATGGGTCTAGACCAAGTGTCGCCACAAAGTTAGTTAATGATTATAAAACTGAATTTGGGAAACTAACCCCCGAATTTAAAGAGGACTTACAAGTTTGGTATAATAAAGATAAAGGTCAGAATGTAATGGAAGACCTAACTCATATGTTATGTGAATTAGAGCCTATGGTTTGTCTTTAAAATAAAAGCTGATCGATCCTAATTGAGAAGCCTTTGAGGAAGCACTATTAAATTTGGCAGCCTTTGCATATTCCAAGGCATGATCAATGAGACAGCCATTATCTGAAGGGGAGGTATTATTGTATTTAGCTTTAATCACATTACCAAGATGATTCACGGTGATATTGATTATTATTTTACCGCCTCGATCACATAAATAAACAGGTGTTGGTAAAAATGTATGTGTTCTGTCTTTTAAAGAATAACTGATAGAACTATTTTTATTGGCCGCGTCTGAACCTGATTGTTGTTGATTTTCAGAGCGCTTGGTTACGATGTCCTTTATGTCATTAAAAACAGCTGATGCCTCTGTATTAGATTCCGTTTCTGAAGTGCTAGAAGTATGGTCTGCATCGGCCTTGATATCTTCAATCGTGTTCCTGTTTTTTATGGCTTCTATCTGGGCCTCAAACTCTGGGTCATTGATCTCCTGATTTTCGTAGTCTTTGGTTTCGTTATAAGCTTGGTTTGTAGATGGGGTCAATAAATCATCAAGACTTTTTAAGATCTCTTCCAGTGCTTCTATTTTTTCTTCTTCTTCAATAGGTTCAGCATCTAATTCGTAATAAGTTTCAGCGACCAATTTTGCTTTTTTCTTAATATGAATTGTAAAACCCAAAAAAAGCACTAATGAAGTCAAAAGTGTCGTAAATATTAAAGCTTTATAGGTGTTTGAGATTGACATACATTTAAATAAATTAACCTATGGTATATACGTTAATTTGTCGAAAATAGTTTAAAACACCATGAATTCAAAAAATATCGAAATACTCGAGAGTTTTTCTGCCTGTTTATATCCAAAGCGTTTTCTGCTAAAATCTAAGCCAAATAGTAATGAATTTTTATAATCTTCATCAAAGAGTTCTATGCCCGCCCCAACTTTATACATGGTTCCAGTTTCAAAAACTTTCCCAAAATTTAAAAGTCTGCCATAGCCTGTTCTAATAAATACATTATCATCATCGGCAATAATATTATATCGAAGGCTCATATAAGCAGGGAAAAAATGAAATCCTGTTTCAGAATGCCAATTGTATTCAAAATTTAAACTTAGGGAGCTACGTTCATCAAATTTATAACCCATAGTATTATTTATAAAATAGGCACTAGGTTCTAGAAAAGTGCCACTTTCTCCCTCGTCAAAAAGTTGGTAGTCTTCGTTAATTCCCAGCGTTGTAGCCAGCGATATTTTATAAAATAGCCCATGTGTTGTTATCTGATCTTGAGAGAATGATACTAATGCCAATGTTAAACATAAGAAAGTAATGATCTGCTTCATAAGTTGCCTTAGTTTGAAGCTTATAATGTATCAATAACTATTCCGAAGGTAAATTGTCTATAAACGCTTCGATAGATAAGGCCTTATTTGCTTCATAATCACCAATTTTTGTGCGTCGTAATACCGATAAATGTCCGCCAGATTCAAGTGCTTTTCCAAAGTCATGAGCTAAGGAACGAATATAGGTTCCTTTACTGCACACCACGCGAAATTCAACTTCTAGGCCATTAATATTTGTGATCTCAAATTCGGCAATATGAATAGTTCTGGATTTTATTTCTACGGTTTCGCCAGCTCTTGCAAATTCATAGAGGCGTTTGCCTTCTTTTTTTATGGCTGAGAAAATTGGTGGATATTGGTCAATATCTCCAATGAATTGTTTCGTACTCTCCTTTATTAAAGCTTCTGTAATATGAGCCGTTGGAAAGCTCTTATTGATTTCAGTTTCTAAATCATATGAAGGGGTCGTACTTCCTAAAACAATGGTCCCTGTATATTCTTTTATTTGTGCCTGAAAGGTATTGATTTGCTTAGTCATTTTTCCAGTACAAATGACCAGTAGTCCAGTGGCTAAAGGATCTAAAGTGCCGGCGTGACCAACTTTTATTTTTTTGATATCAAAGGCTTTCCTTATAGCCCATCTCAATTTATTAACCACCTGAAAAGAAGTCCAGTTAAGGGGCTTGTCAATCAATAATACTTGTCCGGCTTTATAGTCTTCTCCTGTTGTCATGTCTATTCTAATTAATTCATTGAGGAGATTCCAATAGCAATTAAGCCAACGACGATACAATAAATTGCAAAATAGGAAAGCTTACTCTTTTTTACTAAAGAGATCATCCAGGTACAGGCAAATAATCCAGAGATAAAGGCCGCAATAAAACCAACAGATAGCGCCGGAAATGTGCTGCTGTCATAAGTTAATTCCCCTGTTAAAATATCCTTAGCGATTTTTCCGAAAATTAAAGGGACAACCATTAAAAAGGAAAATCGTGCCGCTTTGGTTTTGTCATTACCTAATAATACCGAGGTGGAAATTGTTGCTCCAGAACGTGAGATTCCTGGAAGCATAGCAATGGCCTGCGCAAATCCAATGACTAAGGCATTTTTAAAAGATACTTTTTTTGTCGTGTTCTTAGCTTTGTCAGCCAGGTAAAGTAAAAATGCGGTCAGGAGTAACATGAATCCTACCAATTGAATATTACCACCAAAAAGATCAGCTAATTCCGATTCGTAATTATATCCAATAATTACGGCTGGTAGCATTGAAATTATAATTTTGCTCACAAATTGTGCGTCTTCATTCCATTTAAAGGCAAATAGCCCTTTCAATAAAGAGAGGATGTCTTTTCTAAAAACAACCATGGTACTCAGTGCCGTAGCAAAGTGTAATACTACGGTAAATAATAAACTTTCTTCAGGGACAGAGTTGTCTCCAAGTATTGCTTTTCCGAGTTCTAAATGACCACTCGAAGAAACAGGTAAAAATTCAGTAAGACCTTGAATTACACCAAGAATGATAGCGTCGATAATTTCCATGTGGCAAAAATATCAAAATAGCTTTATTAAGCTTTAAAAAAGAAATGGAATTTGGAATTTAATCCTCTGTTTTGGTTTTATTAGGATTCAATAAAATGGCATATATCTGAATGCCAAACCCTATAAGTACTAAAGTTGGTGCCAAACGAATACGTCTGAAATTAAATATTTCAGGATTAAAAACATTGGGGTCGTCACTTCCTCCTCCAGACATTAAAATGAAACCTAAAGCAATAAAACCAATGCCTATAAACATCCATTTATAGTTCTTTTTTTCAAAGATAAAACTGTCTTTTACGTCTTTTTTTTGTTTCTGTGCTCCCATAGTTAGTCAAATTCAATAAATATAATCTCATCGCCTATCGCCATCTGCGCAATATGTGCCGTGCTTCCACAAAGGAATTTCGGAAGCTGCAAAGTAACGGTTTTATTTAATACTTCGGTGTTAAGCATTGCTAAAATTAGCTCTGCTCTAATCCTTTGTTAATATTATAGGAATCACCAAAACTGTTAATCCTAAATGTTTTTTTAATAATATAATTGATCGGTATTCAAATTTAAAAAACGCTGAGTTGCAAAATAGGTGCTCACCCAAGTTATGACAATACCTATGATAAAAATACCTGTAAATAAGCCAATGAGTAGTAATTGGTTACTGAGTAATTCTAATTCGGGGAAGGTCATATTCAAATAATAGAGTACCACGGCCATCCCAATTAAGGCAAGGACAGCACCAATAACCCCTAAACGTACACTTCTCCATATAAAAGGACGGCGTATAAACCGCTTGGTGGCTCCAACCATTTGCATGGTTTTTATTATAAATCGTTTAGAATAAACGGCCAATCTTATTGAACTATTTATTAATAAAACAGCAATTAATGTAAATATGCTACTAATTATTAATACCCAAAGACTAATACGCTTTACGTTACTATTCATAATGGATACCAAGTCTTTATCATAGCGCACATCCTCAACAAACTTTTTTGTTAGCGTAGCTTGTGAAATGCTATCCAGACGTTGTTCGGTGACAAAATCGGCTTTTAAATTGACATCAATAGAATTCTGTAGGGGATTATAGCCAACATCATCAAGAAAATCTTCGCCGTATTCGCCTTTCATAAAATCGGCAGCATCTTCCTTAGAGACATATTTGGTCTCTTTTACATAATTGGCCATGGCTAGGCTTTTTTCAAGCTGATTTATTTCTACTTGTTTCGCCGATTCGTTTAAATAAATAGTCATCACAACACGTTCCTTGAAATTATTAGAAATTGTTTTGGCATTAAGCAATAGCATGCCTAATAATCCAAGAAGAAATAAAACCAAAGCAATGCTTATAACTACCGAAAAATAGGATGAAATAAGACGCCGTTTTTGATGCTTTTCAAAAGATGAACTCATAAAAGTATTGTCGTTGATGATGTAAAAATAAAAAAGTAAATTAATAATTTACTTTAAAAGCTCAAGTCTTTTAATTTGAGTTAATTTTAATACATCTAATAGTATAAACTAAAATACATGAACATTGTTGTAATAGGAGTTGGTGGTGTAGGCGGATATTTTGGAGGGAAACTTGCCGCTGCTGGATTGGATGTGACTTTTGTCGCCAGAGGAAAAACTTTTGAGGCCATTAAAACTAAGGGATTGCAGGTTAAAAGTATTCAAGGGGATTTTCGGGTGTATCCAAAAGTAACTGATGATATAAGCACAATTAATTCCCCTGATTTAATAATTCTAGGCGTAAAATCATGGCAAATACAAGCGCTTGCAAAATCATTTAAACCCTATATTACTGAGAATACTATGGTATTGCCTTTGCAGAATGGCGCCGATAATGCTGAGCGATTATTGTCTGTTTTACCAAATGAAAATGTGCTTGCTGGCCTGTGTAAAATTGTGAGTAAAATAGAAGCGCCCGGTATTATAAATCATTTTGCTTTTGAACCGGAAATTGTATTTGGAGAGTATGACAATAGTAAAACAGACCGCATTTTAGAATTAAAATCAATGTTCGATAAAGCAGGCTTTAAGAATATTATATCCGAAGATATTCATTTGGATATATGGAAAAAGTTTTTGTTCATCACAACCATAAGTGGTGTTGGCGCCATAACCAGATCGGTTTTTGGTGAAATGCGAGCCGATGAAAATGTACGACAAATAATGTATCAAACGGCGACTGAAATTGTAGCGGTTGCGAACGCCAAAGGGATAAATTTGACCAATCAGCATATTGAAATGGTTTTGAAAGTGGTTGATAATTTAGACTATAATACCACCGCATCCATGCAACGTGATATCATGGAAGGTCGCCCGAGTGAACTCGAAAATTTTAATGGGTTTATTGTAAGAGAAGGGAAAGCAGCCCATATTACAACCCCTATAAATACATTCACCTATCACTGTTTACTGCCTCAAGAAAAAGCAGCTAGGACTTAATTAATTTCAAAAACACTTAATACCCCAGCATGATCCGATGGAAACATCTGACTTTGATCAGGATGTTGATCAATGACCCTTGAATCTATTGGATTGACTTTTGGACCTTTATAATAGATGAAATCAATTCTAAAATCCTCACAATAATTATAAAGCGGCGACCAGGTTTTTCCTATGTGTGTAACAGGATCTGGGTAAATGTCTCTATAACTATCTCTAAAGCCTTGAGCCATCATAATCTTACTCACTGGAAAGTCGACGACCTTATTATAATGTAAACCGGCTTTGGCCGTCGCTTCTGTCCAATCTAAATGTGAACAGGAGTTGAAATCCCCGCCAAAAATTACAGGGGTATTCTTGTCTGAAGCAAAAACGGAAAGATCCTTTTCTATGATAGCCTGGAGATCTTTTACTGCATAATTCATATCACCATCAACCATGTCGGCTGCACTATAATCAGGACTGTTAATTTCCATAGTATAATCGGGCAATGCATAACGTAGCCATACATCCCAAAGAATCACTTCTTTGTTATTTGGCATTTTTATTTTTGCTCCAATACTATAGAACCCCTTGAAATTTGAAGGGTATTGTTCGATGATAGGGTAGCGGCTAAAAATGGCTAAATTATCTTTTTCTCCCAGCGTGTAATAATGAAATCCTAACTGCTCAGCGATTAGTTTTGCCGCACCATAAGTTTCAATCATTAAAACCACATCGGCCGTTGATGCCTTAATAATATCCACAACCCGTTGTCTACCTAAGGTCTCGCCATTTTCTACACCACCATGCCAGATGTTCCATGACAATACTTTTAAGATATTCTTATCATCGACACTTGATAAGCCTTCAAAAGCACTTGGAATTTCAGGAATGAGTAAATAATCAGAATTATCATAATGTCCCTTGAATGTGGTATTCGAACTAGGGATATATACTGGTGTGTCGTTGGTGGCAGTACTCGAATATTGTTTTTTTATATCGCCATGAAAACGTCCTGAAATATCGGTTGCATCCAATGCTTCATCATCAAAACCATAACAGGCAAGTAAATCAAAATAGTTCTTATGCTCGTTTTTTAAAGGTTTATGCATCCATTTTTTTATAGTGTTTTGATCGAGTGCCGTATTCCAGATACGTACTTCATCCATAGTCCCATTAAAAAAATGCTCATTGTCATTAGCCCCTATAAACGAAGGGCAAATACCTTTAGCACCCTTTCCTGTGGCTTCTATTTCTCCATCGACATAAAGTCGGTAATTAGTGCCATCATTGACCACGGCTAAATGATGCCATTTTGAGTCGAGCTTATAAGTAGCTTTTAAACTATCACCAACCGTTGGATAGCCATTTTTTAAACTTAAAGGGGTCTGTTCCCAGTCTTTTATGGTTGCCCAGCCATTTGAGATAATGGTTTCATTTGAATTCCATAGACTATCATTCCCTTTGATCCAGACTGATAATGTCCAAGGACCTATAATTGGTTTTAAAAATAAATCTACCTTATCATCGATGCCGTCAAATTTCAAGGCATTGTTAGTATACAAGTTCCCGTCGTTAGTTGAATGGGAAGCACTTTGATTCTTACAAGAAATATTTAGCACTATTAGTATGATAGCTGCTATTTTATAGAGTGGGCTTAGGGTCTTAGCTAGTTTCAATATGCGTTATTTTGTAATTATATTAATATTATAGTGAGTTCTTTGATTTCATACTTATGAGATATACTCCAGACGCTACTAATAAACAACTTATTATCTTAATGAGGTTAATGTCTTGAGCATATTCGTCATGCCCTAATACAAAGGCATAGATGCTCACCATGATAAAGCTTACCGCAGGCTGTAAATACACATAACTGCCAGTAACTGCTGGCGACACATAATTAAGGGCATATATATTGAAGAGATAGGCCAAAAACGTCGTACAGATAATCACAAAAGCAATCACCAGATAGGTGTTTAAAGTGAATGCTCCGTAATTTGTAGTTAATGCGTCTTGAATTCCGATGGGGAATACAAACATAAACCCAAACAAAAACACCCAACTAATAACAGTAATAGTATTGTATTTTTTCATCATCGGTTTAATAAGTACTAAATACAAGGCATAGGAACAGGCATTGATAAATATGAATACATTACCCAATATGGAACTCGTTCCACCATCGGTATTGCCATATCCAACTAATAATATAGCTCCAATGGCTCCAATGGCAATACCTAAAAGTTTGTTTGGTGTAATTTTTTCTTTTAATATAAGAGCGCTAAAAATTAATACCATTACCGGAATTGCCGTAATTATAATCGAGGCATCGATAGGAGATGTTAAACTTAGGCCATGGAAAAATAATAATTGATTTGTAGCAACGCCTAATAAGCCACAGAGAATGAGTAATAAAAAATCTTTCTTTTCAATTTTTTCTTTTATAAAAGATTTAATAATCCAGAATAGGATTCCTGCACCAATGATTCGTAAAAAAACAAAAGCGGAAGGGCCAATTTTATTAGGCATTATACCCTTGGCGATCAAATAATTTACACCATAAATAACATTAGCACCAAGAAGTGCGAGATGTGCTTTAATCGTATTGTTTTGCAATTTATGTGGGTTTAATTAGAATTGAATTACAATTCAAAAGTAAAGGTTTTTTCGTTCATACAATAAACCGTAAATTTGCGACTTCAAAAAGCAGAACCTAATTAGGTTACACTATGCTTTTTAGATTATTAAGATAGATTAGAAAGTATTAAAATGAAACTTCTTTAAGTAGATTTTAATACCTAGGGAAAGACTATTTTGAAGATTGAGGCATTGCGCTGAGCTTTAGTGAAGTCTGAACATGAAAAAAGATTGAAGAAACACATGAAATACAATTTTAACGACATTGAAGCCAAGTGGCAAAAGTATTGGGCAGAACACAAGACCTTTAAGGCTGTAAATAATTCTGAGAAACCAAAATACTATGTGCTGGATATGTTTCCTTACCCAAGTGGTGCTGGATTACACGTTGGACACCCATTAGGATATATTGCATCGGATATTTATGCGCGTTACAAACGCCATAAAGGGTTTAATGTGTTGCATCCTCAAGGCTATGATAGCTTCGGGTTGCCTGCAGAACAATACGCCATTCAAACAGGACAGCATCCTGCTTTGACAACAGAGGCTAATATTAAAACCTATAGACGACAGTTAGACCAAATTGGTTTTTCTTTCGATTGGTCACGTGAAGTTCGTACCTCTAGTCCTGAATATTATAAATGGACACAGTGGATCTTTATTCAATTGTTTGAATCTTGGTATAATAATGATACAGATAAAGCAGATTCAATTTCGAACTTAGTTAATAGCTTTGCTTCCGAAGGGAATTCAAGCGTAAATGCAGTTTGTGATGATGGTGTTGAATTGTTTTCTGCTGAGGAATGGAATCGTTATACTTCTAAAAAACAACAAGAAATATTATTACAGTATAGATTAACCTATTTAGCAGAGACCGAAGTCAATTGGTGTCCTGAATTGGGTACGGTTTTGGCAAACGATGAAATTGTAAATGGCGTTTCCGAGCGTGGTGGACATCCCGTTGTGCGTAAAAAAATGACCCAATGGAGTATGCGTATTTCTGCCTATGCAGAGCGCTTATTACAAGGATTAAATACTATTGATTGGACAGACTCCTTAAAAGAAAGTCAGCGTAACTGGATAGGGAAATCTGTTGGTGCATCAGTTTCCTTCAATGTTAATGGTCATAATGAGTTTATAGATGTATTTACAACCCGACCAGATACCATTTTTGGTGTGAGTTTTATGACACTAGCTCCGGAACATGAGTTGGTTTCTAAATTGACAACTCCGGAACAAAAAGAAGCCGTTGAAGCCTATGTTTTGGCATCTTCTAAACGTAGTGAACGCGATAGAATGGCCGATGTAAAAACCATTTCAGGAGTGTTTACTGGGGCCTATGCCGAACATCCGTTTACAAAAGCAGCCCTTCCGATATGGATTGGAGATTATGTGCTTGCCGGATATGGAACAGGGGCAGTAATGTCAGTGCCTTGTGGGGATCAACGTGATTACGATTTCGCCAAGCATTTTGATATTGAGATTCCTAATATTTTTGAAGGCGTAGATATCAGTCAGGAAGCTTATGTAGATAAAAATAATACGGCTATTGCAAATAGTGACTTCCTAAATGGGATGAATCATAAAAAAGCGACTAAACGTGCCATCTATGAATTAGAACAACTGGAACAAGGGCAAGGGAAAACCAATTACCGATTGCGTGATGCTGTGTTTTCTCGTCAGCGTTATTGGGGGGAGCCATTCCCAGTGTATTATGTGAATGGGATGCCACAAATGATTGATAAAGCACATTTGCCAATCCGTTTGCCGGAAGTTGAAAAATATTTGCCGACAGAAACAGGTGAGCCACCATTAGGTAATGCAACTGTATGGGCCTGGGATACTATAACTAATGGAGTGGTTGATAATGATCAGATAAATAACGAGACCGTTTTTCCTCTGGAATTAAATACTATGCCAGGATGGGCGGGAAGTTCTTGGTATTTTAATCGCTATATGGATGCCGATAATACCGAAGCTTTTGCTAGTGAAGAGGCCTTGAATTATTGGAAAGATGTCGATTTATATATTGGAGGAAGCGAGCATGCTACCGGACATTTATTATACGCGCGTTTCTGGCAAAAATTCTTGTTCGATAAAGGCGCTGTACCAGTTGATGAGTTTGCAAAAAAACTAATTAACCAAGGGATGATCTTGGGGACGAGTGCTTTTGTTTATCGTTTAAATAGTAAAGATTTTATTCAGTCCGTGTTTTTTAGTAAAAATTTTATTGAAAAGATTATTAAGGAAGAAAAACCCTTTACTGAATTTGAGGAATATAAGAAATACGAGAAAATATTATTTAAAAATGTTAACAAAAAAGAAGGTATTGCAAGTATAACTTCTCATATAAAATCAGATTGGAAACATTTTACACCAATTCATGCAGATGTGTCATTTGTGAATTCTTCAGATGAACTTGATATTGAGGCTTTTCGAAATTGGCGGACAGAATATAATGATGCGATTTTCATTACAGAATTAGATGAAACTTATAAAGTGGGTCGTGATGTTGAAAAAATGTCTAAATCCAAATATAATGTAGTTAGTCCAGATAATATCTGCGAACAATATGGCGCAGATAGCTTACGTCTTTACGAAATGTTTCTGGGGCCATTAGAACAATATAAACCTTGGAATACCGCTGGTATTACCGGTGTTCATGGGTT
>Ga0105356_10001800_pt1 | contig 21441 bp, 16 predicted proteins | sample GOMGulsemesocosm_3_FD_83502 | JGI IMG/M metagenome (GOLD analysis project Ga0105356, IMG submission 83502) | Methane-oxidizing microbial communities from mesocosms in the Gulf of Mexico - GOM9D Gulf of Mexico | ecosystem: Environmental > Aquatic > Marine > Cold seeps | place: Gulf of Mexico... | reverse complement strand
TTTAAAGCGGTTGATGAATTAAACGAATTAGAAAGCACCAGCAAAGTAGACAGCATCCGAGATTACTTTGTGTTCTGCCTACTAACAGGATTTAGAGCAGCAGAAGCGGCGTGTTTAAAGTGGGATCAAGTTAATTTTAAGAGCAAGACTTTTCGCGCTACGGACACAAAGAACAGTCGCGACCAGCTTTTACCTATGACTGATTACTTGGAGGCTATGCTCCAACGCCGGTATGAGACTGTAGACAGCCCTTATGTATTTGACCGAGCCAATGGTGATCCGCTTGGAAGGGACCAAAGGAAGTGGTGCGCCAAAATCACTGAAACGTCTGGTGTTGAATTTATCCAGCACGACCTACGCCGCACATTCATTACCATCGCTGAAAGCCTGGATATTCCTTATTACGCTTTGAAGCGACTGGTGAACCATAAGGCTGATAAAACAGACGTGACGGAAGGTTATATTCAACTCGACGCAGAGCGCCTGCGAAAACCTATGCAGTTAATCACAGATCATATTCTAAGGTTTTCCCACATCAAGCCTTCGGGCGAGGTGGTTAATTTGGTAGAAAAGCGCGGTTGAAAGGACAGCACCTTCACCACTCTGGCGTGATTACGTTACATGTAAATAAGGAATAGGGGCGCTACGAATTTGACAAATAAAATGGAAGTGGATCAAAAAATTATCTTATATAGCGATATAAAAAGTCGGGAAGTTATCGAAATAATGGATCGTGAAACTTATATTTCTATGAGTATAGAGAGCAGTATTAGCCAACATTCAGATCTGTATAGAGTCGAGTTGTATGATCTAATTATGGGCAATACAGATGTGGCAACAAAAGAACATTTACTATTTCTGCTTGAAAAAATGGGTCGTCCAAATGAGCTTCGCCCATCACTAAAAGATAAAAGAGATACGTTAATAAAATTAACTAATTTTATGGCCTTTTACGATATTTTCTTTAAGTTTAATGTGCCAGTAACAAAACTCAGGGAAAGCGAGAAGAAAAAAATAATTGAGTGGCTTGCATTCCTTGAGCCAGAAAATGTACTAGAAGAAAATTTGAAAAGCGAATTTGATGCGGCGACATTGAGTGTAAAAGATGGACTTGAAAATAAGGGTGAAGCCTATAAGGAGCTATACCACAATATTAATAAAAACGTGCTTAGCCTAAATAAAAAATAGGTCCAAATACTTTTTGGCATCGCTAGTGATGCTCTAAATAATTATTGTTCACCCCAATACCTTAGGAGGTGAACAAGATGAAAAATGAATTATTTAATTCAGAACAAGCAGCAGATTATCTTTCTATATCTAAACGTACTTTGGCAAATTGGAGGTCAAGAGGTTTTCCACAGATTGACTACGTGAAGGTGGGCCGCTGTGTTCGATATCGCCGCTCAAGCTTAGATTATTTTTTAGATGCACACAGTGTTAATTCAGGCGGTGTGTAATGGGCGCACTATCAAAAAAGCCACTAGCTGTAACTAGTGGCTCAAAATCAGCTTGCGAAGCCAGATTTAAGTTCGAAATTATAGCACACAATGAAGAGCTATTTTTCATCCCTGTTAATGGTAAACGACCATATCAACTAGGATGGCAGAAGACCCCGAAATCGTTCAGTGATGCTGTTTTAGAAGTCGCTAGAGGTGACGCTACTGGAATCGGTCTTCTCCATGCTCATAGCGGCACATGTTCACTGGATATTGACCAACTAGATCAGAGTATAGAGCTTTTAGCTGACCATGATATTGATCTGGTGGCGCTACTTGAAGATCCAGTTATGTTTAGAATCCATAGCCCAAAAGTAAACAGTGAGAAGCTGGTATTTAGGACACCAGACGGCCAGCCGCGATCAACCACGCAATTTAAAGACGCCGATGGGGCAATGGTGTTAGAGATCCGTTGTGAAGGCGCTCAAGATGTTTGGGTTGGCTCAGACTACCAATATACAAGTGGTGAAAAAGATGGAGTGGTTGAGGGCCGGTATGAACATAGTGGCTCAGATGTCATCCCACAATTACCTAAAGAGTTAGTTGCGCTATGGGGCGCTGAAGCGGCTAAGAAACCAACCTTTATAGCTCAAGAGGGTGAAGGTGACGTTTACGAGGATGATGAAACGCTAGCGATTGCTAAAGCTCGCCTACTCAAAGCTAAAGCTGCTGTCGCTAACCAGGGTGGTAATAACCAGACATATAGAGTCGTCCAAGAAATGCGTGATCTTGGTCTTAGTCTCGAAACAGCATATAAGCTAATGTTGGATAAGTTTAACCCACGTTGTGAACCACCTTGGGGAAATCAGGAACTGGCTCGAATCGTTCGATCTGCATATAAGCACGCAAAAAATCCTCAAGGCTGTGGAAATACAATCGCCGCATTTGCAAAAGCGGGGATCGGTGGTGAAGGTCGTGCGTTATATCCGGATACAAGTGAGGCTATCGGTATCTATGATGGTGCTAATACTAGTAACACTAAAGACCTCAGTCACTCTGACCTAGCCATCGATCTGGGGTGTCAGTTTTTCTATGAAAACACTCGCTACGTAGCGCGGTTTGGTGCGTGGTTCATTTGGGATGGGACACGGTGGGTACAAGATGAAAAACTCTGTCACTTAGATCACATAGGAAAATACCTGCGCACCAGAGCTGATGAATTATTAACATGGGCAGAAGGTCAAAAAGGTGAACTGTCTAATGCTGAATATGAAAAATTACTGCGAACGGTCAAACAAGAAGTCAAAACGTTAAAGTCAGCGCCACTACGAATGCAGGTCGAAAGCATCATCAGGACCGACCCCAAATGTACCATTTCACCATCAGATCTCGATACTGACCTCAGAATAATTGGTACACCGAACGAAGCTATTAATTTAGCAACTGGGGAACTGTCACAACCAAGACGTAAGGATCTCATTACTAAATCAACTGGCTGTGAACTTAAAGCGGGTACACCAACAGAGTGGCTGAATTTCTTGGCTGTGATCTTTGATGGCGATCAGGACATGATCAACTTCATACAACGTCTACTTGGTTATACCCTGACAGGACTGACAGTCGAAGAAAAACTATTCTTCTTCTATGGTACGGGTGCTAACGGTAAATCAAAGTTGCTTGAAACGATTTATTTCGTACTAGGTGATTACGCTAAACGTGCACCAGCGTCTTTATTGCTCGAGCAACGAAATGCACAGCACCCAACTGCAATGGCTGGTCTCATGGGCGCGCGAGGCGTATTCGCTTCTGAAATACCTAGTGGTAAAACATGGGATGACCAAGTTATCAAAGATGCGACGGGTGGCGACACCATAACAGCGCGTTTAATGCGTCAGGATTTTTTTGAATTCATGCCGCACTTCAAATTATTAATTGCAGGCAACCATCAACCTCGATTGAAAAACGTCGATGAGTCTGTAGTTCGTCGAATGGTCATGATCCCGTTTAACGTCACTATTTCACCCGAACAACGTGATACTCAACTGGGCGAAAAACTCAAAGCTGAAGCAGGTCAAATCCTTAGTTGGTGTGTTAAGGGTTCAGTTCAATACTTTGAGCGTGGGTTGGATATTCCTGAATCAGTTACCAGTGCCAGCAAAGAATATATCCAAAACGAAGATGTCATCGGGGAGTTCGTTGATACCTGCATGGAAGAGTTCTCAGGTCAGATTGAAGTTCACGTTGTATTTGAGATCTACACGAACTGGATCAGATCACAAGGTTACAGCTATCCCAAGACGGAACGTCAGCTACGCAAAGAATTTAAAGACCGTGGTTACACCATTAAGCGTAGTAATAGCGTGTATTACATCCACAATATGAGGGTTAAATTCTAAATCAGGCAGTTCAGGCAGTTTTTAGCACTATAGACCGTATATGAAAATAACCCTTTTATACGTCTGATATATACAGAAACTGCCTAAACTGCCTGCCGATAAAAATCATGGATGATGTGGAGTATAAAGCAGTCGTACTGGAGGTGGCTCTATTACAACTATCTGTAAAACCTGTTCACGCTACTTAATAGATGCAAGTGGTGATGATCTCTAAATCAATAAGCATCTAGGAGAATAAAAAATGGCTAACATGCCGATTTATAAAGTAGTACCGATTGACCCTAATGCGCCTGTCGTGATTCCGAAAATTAGCGATATTCCTACATGGGATAGCGATCTAGCGTTACTTGGCCAGCTCGATAAACCGTTAGACGATCAAGGCATCCGCGATACACGAGAATCGGTTAAGCAGAATCTAAGGGCGGCCGATCAATTTCTACATTATTTTGTTTTTGGGCCAAAACTGCAAAAGCAGATGGATAAGATCAGGCAACAACTTGAACACTGTCCAGAAGGTAAAGCTCCGGCGCTACCACGGTATCCAGACTGGTATGAATACATTAAAACCTATACTGCTGATGAATCTCGGATGATTGCCGATGCGGCCCGTCAGCGGCATTACAAGAGCATTATCACCATGGAGTTGGAAAGCTTACTAAAACCCAACCCAGATAGCTTAATTTGTATCGCTAAAGACAATATCGAAATTCGACGCTGTAACTTGTGGTTGATCGATATGATCAACCAACTACCCGGAATTCAAGTTGTTGCTAAAGGTGAAGCAGAGCCATTCCTCGATATGCTAGATATTGTAACAAGTAAGCGCAAATAAGCATGTGAATCTGCAGTAATCGGCAAGAGCTGATCATATCTCTATATAACCAGGCAGGAGCCATTTTTAACAGGAACAGACAAATGGCTAAATCAAAGCCGCATCCATTTAAAGATCAGATCGCAACGATCTTTACTCATTCCCATACATATTTAATTCATCACGATAGATCTTGGGGCCGATTTGGTACGTATGCCATTGACCGTAAAGGTCAGAAGATACCAGAAGGTAAGGCTCGCCTTCATAGTGGATCACTGACAACGTGGTTTAATGCGATAGAGTTTGATTCATTGGCTGAAGCATTCGCTTATGTTGGTGTTGATTCTACTAAAGAACCTGATTTTGATTTAAAGAACCGCCGGGCATGGGGGACATATATTCTGGGGTAAAAATAAATCATAGGGGTCCCTGACGATTTGCTCGTTCTAAGTGAGGCAAGGGCACCCCGATATTCGCGTAATTTTTGAATTTTTATATGGCGAATCATCAACTCCCAATATTTTCTCAACCGAGGTTAACTTCAAATGACCAATAACACACCAACCCCCGCTATCTTGGGCCCTGCTGACGATATAACGTTAAATCCTGATTTTTATTTTAATCGAGAAGAACTAGGAGAGACGTTTGGATTAGCGCGATCGACTGTTTGTAAGATGATCCGAGGCATACCAGCAGCAGGAATTAGAGATCGCGGCTTGGTTTTCCATATTGCAGATGTTTCTACGCTACAAGACCAACGGCTAAAATCACAACAGCCAACCACAGACGCCTATGTGGAAAACAACCCTGACAAGATGACACCGCCAGACCGTCGAATCCACTATCAGGCTGAAGATACAAAGCAAGCCGCTGAACTTAAACGGCGTAAAAATGAACTCGAAGAACGATTACTGATACCTGCCACAGAAGTTGAACAGACGCTGGCTCACGCCTTCAAAACGGTAGCGCTTACACTTGATACATTACCCGATGCTCTCGAACGTGACGGGCTGTTGGCTAGTGCTGATGTTAGGCGAACGGTAGCGTTGATTGATGAGGTACGTGAGAAACTGGCTGAGGATTTGATGAATTTAGGGACTGAAGTTAGCTCATGATGTTTTTGCGGATTTTTCGGCCCCTTATATACAGTTTCATCATGGTGGAAAGAGGTCACAACTGCTAAATTGGCTGTCGAATAAAAGCGAACACGTGCCAAGGAGAGAATGCGTGACCATTCCTGATTTCCAATCCTGTATGCGACCTCTGCTCAATACAGTTAGTGATGGAGAGATTCACACCTTTAATGATGCATTTGAACAGGTTTGTCGTTTTTTCAACCTAACTGAAGCCGAGCTGGCCGAAAAGCTTCCGTCCGGTAAACAAACAATCATTCGTAATCGAGTTTCATGGTCTCGCACCTTTATGAACAAAGCGGGGTTATTGGTCGCGCCGGGACGTAGTCAGCTACAAATTACCGAACGTGGGGTTGAAGCGCTCAAGCAGCAACCAGAGCGAATTGATGTCCGTTATCTTAAGCAATTTCCAGAGTTTCTAGAGTTCCATACGGCTAAGCCCAAAGTGGCTACTGCTGATGTTTCCGGGCAGGCTGAAGAGGTTAGCGATCCTACTGATCCATTAGAGCGTCTCGAACAAGCCCACCTTGAAATCCAAAACAGCATTGCCAATGACCTCCTGAAAACGATTAAAGAACAAACCCCGGCGTTTTTAGAAAAGCTGGTGGTCGAGCTTATGCAAGCGATGGGTTATGGCGGTTGGAGTAAAGAATCTGGCAGTGCCACTCAGTACACTGCCGATGGTGGGGTCGATGGTCTGATCAATGAAGATCCTTTAGGCCTGGACACTATCTACCTGCAAGCCAAACGCTATACCGAAAACACTATAGGCCGCCCATCAATTCAGCAATTTGCGGGTGCCTTGGATATGCAGCGTGCTAAAAAAGGCGTATTTATAACGACGTCACAATTTAGCAAAGAGGCCACTGATTTTGTTGCTATGATCGATAAGCAAATTGTGCTGATTGATGGCGATAAGTTAGCCGCGCTGATGATTGAATATGGCTTGGGCGTTACTACCAAACAAAGCTATTCTATTAAACAAATCGATACTGATTATTTTACCGAAGACTAGGCAGAAAAAGACTAAATGACAGACAACAAGTTAACTCTCAACAAACTCGAAAGCCTACTGTTCAAAGCCTGCGATATTCTGCGCGGCAAAATGGATGCCTCTGAGTACAAGGAATACATCTTCGGTATGTTGTTCCTCAAACGCATGTCCGATCAGTTCGAGGCCGATCGCGAAGCCAAGCGTAAGCGGCTAGAAACCGAAGGCCAGGATGCCAAATCCATCGAAATGCTGCTAGATAGTAAAAAACAATACGACTACTTCGTGCCTGAGCGGGCACGCTGGTCCAATATTCAGCACATCAAAGAAAACGTCGGCACCGAACTTAACAAAGCCCTGGCCGTGCTCGAAGACGACAACACCGAAAAGGGCCTGCAAGATGTACTCAAGCACATCAACTTCAACCGCAACGTGGGTAAAAAACCCATGTCCGACGAGGTGTTGGTGTCCTTTATTCAACACTTTAACGGCATCCCCCTCGCCAATGGGCACTTTGAATTTCCGGATTTGTTGGGGGCTGCCTACGAGTACCTGATCAAATATTTTGCCGATAGTGCCGGTAAAAAAGGCGGTGAGTTCTATACCCCGGCCGAAGTAGTGCGTTTACTGGTCGAATTGATCGAGCCCGCTGAAGGCAATGAAGTATATGATCCTACCTGTGGCTCTGGCGGTATGCTGATCCAAAGTAAGCAGTATGTAGAAGAAACTGGTGGCGATACTCGTAACGTTCACCTGTTTGGTCAAGAGGACAGTGGAACAACTTGGTCCATTTGTAAGATGAACATGATTCTTCATGGGGCGGGAAGCGCCGATATTGAAAATGAAGATACTCTAGCTAAACCGCAACACACAACGGACGGTGAAATCCGTGCTTTTGACCGGGTGATTGCCAATCCGCCGTTTTCCCAAAACTACCAAAAGAGCGGCATGAAACACACTAGCCGTTTCCACACCTGGTTGCCCGAAAGCGGCAAAAAAGCCGACTTGATGTTTGTGCAACATATGGTCGCCAGCCTCAAGCAGAATGGCCGCATGGCTGTGGTCATGCCCCATGGCGTGTTATTCCGTGGTGGTGAAGAACGGGTATGCCGCCAGAAGATGATTGAAGACGGCATTCTCGAAGCAGTGATCGGTCTGCCGCAGGGTTTGTTTTACGGCACAGGTATTCCAGCCTGTGTGCTGGTGGTCAACAAAAACAACGCCAGCGAGCGTAAACACGTTATCTTTATTAATGGAGATCGCGAATACAAAGAGGGCAAAAACCAGAACAGCCTGCGTCCGGAAGACATAGAAAAAATCACCCATGTCTACCGCTCACTTTCTCATCATTCCCGCGAAGGCGGGAATCCAGCTGGTGAAGCCGTCAACAAATACGCCCGCACCGTCAGCATTGAAAAACTAGCCAATGAAGAATTTAACCTCAATATCCGTCGCTATGTGGATAACAGCCCCACACCAGAACCCCAAGATGTGCGGGCCCACTTAAACGGTGGCGTACCTACCACCGAAATAGACGCGCTGGCCCATTCCTGGCAAAACTACCCGGGGCTTAAAGAAGCCTTGTTCGTTGATCGTCATCTTGAGCATAGCGAAGGATCTTATAGTGACTTTAGTGATGCGATTGAGAGCAAGGCGGACATTAAAACACTGGTTGAAAATCACCCACAGCTGCAAGCCAAACACCAGGTTTTTGCCCAAGGATTACAGCAGTGGTGGCGCGATATCTTTATACCCGAGTTCTATAGCCTGGGTGATGATCTAACCGGTTCCAAAGGTGTATTCTCCCTGCGCCGTGACGCCTTGAATAGTATTGTCGGTGCCTTGCTGCCTGAACAACTGCTTTCCATTTACCAAGTTCGCGGTGCCATGGCGAACAACTTTAAGAGGCAAGAGGCCGACTTAAAATCCATCGCCAATAGCGGCTGGAATGCCGAACTCATTCCCGATGAGGAAATCCTGCAATCTCAATTCCCTGAGGTGTTGGCCAATATCCAAAAAGACCAGGCCCGTATTACAGAGCTGGAAGCCCTGTTTGCTGCCGCCAATGAAAGCAACGATGAGGATGACGCTAGTAATGAAGCTGACGACGAAGCTCTCGGTGTGTTACCCAAAGACCAGGTCAAGCAATTAAAGGCTGATAAAAAAGAACACAATGGCCAGCTGCGCGATTTGAAGAAACAACTAAAGTACGCCAAAAAAGAACCAGATCGTTATTCTCGCGAAAGCGGGAATCCAGTTTTTGAATTAGAAACTCAAATCGAGCAGCTTACTGCATTGATTACGGCCATTGACGAAAAACTCGCCCAACATACCGCGCTGGAAAAAGAGCTAAAAGACTTAAAAGCAGGCTTAAAAGAGGCCGAGAAAAAGAAAGATGATCTGGTTGATGCGGCTCGCTCGCAGATCAGTAACCTGGATGCCAAGGCCTTAATTGAAGCGCGGTTTAAGCAAGACTTGGAAGGTGATTATGGGGCTTATATTCGAGTCATCACTACTGCATTGATTAAAGCCGTTGAAAACTTGCATAACAAATACGCGGTGACGGTGAAAGAAATTGTGGCTGAGCGGGATAAGGAAGCGGTGTTGCTGGATGGGTTTATGAAGGGGTTGGGGTATGAGTGATGTTAGTTACCCGAAAGACTGGTCATATGGGCGGCTTGCATCTTTTAGTAATTTTATAGGTAGAGGAGTTGGCCCGAAATATTCGGACGAACCCACAGCGATTGTTGCTATTAACCAAAAATGTGTTCGAGATGGAAAAGTAACGTCTGCTTTTGGCCGTTTCCATGACGAATCAGTAGAGGTTCGCGCCACCTCTATGCTTACCCATTGCGATGTGTGTATTAATAGTACCGGAGATGGGACAATTGGTCGCGTTGGGTTGTGGCGAAAAACTAGCGACGAAATAGAGTGTTTTGTTGATTCACATGTGACGATCGTAAGGCCTAAGCCTGAAGAGCTTAACCCAAAATATGCCAGTGAGTTGTTGTCTTCCAGCTGGGTGCAAAATGATCTGGAGAGATATTGTTTTACTGGTAGCACGAATCAAATCGAATTAAGCCGCACTGAGCTATTGGACTTGAAAATCGCCTTTCCAACACTATCAGCGCAACAAAAAATCGCTAAAATCCTAACTGTCGTCGACAAGCTGATCGAAAAAACACAAGCCCTGATCGACAAATACACCGCCATTAAGCAAGGCATGATGGCCGATCTCTTCACCTGCGGCATCGACCTCAGCGGCACTCCCGACACCAACCCCAATTACGGCCAACTCCGCCCGTCCTATGAGCAAGCACCTGAGCTGTATAAGCAAACCGAACTGGGTTGGGTGTCGAAGGAGTGGGAGGTAGTACCACAGGGAGAGGTAATAACGTTGATGACAAATGGCTTCGTAGGGGTTGCCACTCCTCATTATGCCAACAACGACGGAGGCGTGCGCTATTTGTACGGTAATAATGTTCGTGCAAACAGGCTGGAGCTAGACAGGGTGCTTAGAATTAAGGAGGGTTTTCATAAAAGACTTCGAAAATCACAATTACAACGCGGGGATATGCTAACCGTTCAATCAGGTCATATTGGGACATCTGCCGTAGTGCCGGAAAAATTCGGAGAGGCTAATTGTCATGCTTTGATAATTACACGCTTTATTCAAAGCAAGGTCGTTCCTGAGTTTGTGTCGTATTATTGTAATTCCGCATTAGGCATGAACAGAATGGAAGAGATTTTTGTTGGCTCAACAATCAAGCATGTAAACGTCAAAGAATTTAAAGAATACTTGCTGCCATTACCCTCAATGGAAGAGCAGTCCCAATTTATAGAAAGGATAGCTAGCATTGAAAATCTTCTAGAAACTGAGTCGAGACAATTAGAGAAAAGTATAAAAATCAAAAAAGGTCTTATGCAAGATCTATTAACAGGGAAGGTTAGGGTAAATTAAATGGATATTGAAGTAGTACGTTCGGCTTACCGTAAACTGAAAAGCCATATTTATCACGATAACAGTAACTTACTTCTTCGTATGCAGCTCGCGGAATTTGAGAGTTCTGTGGATATTGATCAGAAGCTGGAAAGCTTGGCTTCAAAATTAATCGATTATGACTATGATGATGTCGACGGTTACTGGGATGGCTTACTTAAAAGGGTGACAAGCTGGAAACTTGTAAAACAATATGAGAAATCTGTTAACAATACTTCTCTGATTACAAACCTAAAAAGAGAAAATGAATACAAAGTAGATCGAGTTAATCATTTTATTGATGCGCCTATCGAATTGCATATATGTGCATCGATTTGGCTTTGTCAGGTGGGTTACTTGTTGGAACCGTTGATGACGGTTCCCCCTTTTGGTAACAAATTGGATCTAAAAAAAGACCGTGATGTTTATAAGCTGGCTAATGGCCTAAAGTTGTATAAACCGTACTTCGGGCAATATCAAACATGGCGCGATCAAGCTGTAAGTGCGGCAAAAGAATTAGTAGAAAAAGATAAAAGTGCATTAATCCTTGGTCTGGATATAAAAGATTTTTATCACTCGGTGAGGTTGGATCTTGTAAAAATTCACGAAACCTTATATCCGGGGGATATGCCAGAAGCTGTGGTGCCTGTGTGTCACATTTTTAACCGAATTTCAGAGACCTACACAAAGCACATCGGTATTGATGATCTAGAGGGTCTTACAATACTCCCAATAGGCTTGATTTCATCAGGAGCTTTAGCCAATTACTACCTTGAGCCTCTAGATAGGCAGCTAACTACTGCACTTCGACCAGATTTTTATGGTCGCTACGTTGATGATGTTTTGATCGTTACGTCATGCCCGAATGATCGAGAGTACACCAGTCACACGGAAATTCTTACGGAGTATCTAATTGATACTGGTGTATTCAAGGAAGATGAGGCAGCAGATGATTTGTACTCTATGGCCGAAAGTGGTTACGAGGGTATGAAAATACAGTCAGAAAAGCTGGCTACTTTTCATTTCTCTTCGGCAGAGCCGACGGCACTTCTGGATAAGTTTGTTGCAGAGCTGAAGAGTAATAGCAGTGAATATCGTTTGCTCCCAGAAGATGAAATCATTGATTCCGACTTTGATATGGCTGCGTACAATCTAAGCTATAGCGGCGCAGGCAATAAATTAAGGGATATAAAAGAGTTTGGTGAGGATAAATTTGGTGTATCCAAATATCTAGCTAAGAAAATCTTTCTTGCTTTGCAGTCAGGGCATGAATCTGATACTGAAGCGACAAAAAAAATTGTCCGATTCTTTCGTGGTAAGAGAGCCGTTGATTTATATACTCTTTGGGAAAAAGTTTTTACCTTCTTACTGCTTAACAAAGACTATTCTGCAATATTTGTTGTAGTAAAGGAGCTTGTTGCCAGTGCGGAAAAAATTAAACAAGGCAAAGCTAAAGAATGGGTTGTAGGTAGCGAAGAGTTTTATATTAAGCACTTGTTTGCCTCCCTCTCGATGGCTTTTTCCTTAAAACCGAGCATTCTAAGCGACAGGCGTTTCATAGAACGACTAGAGGTCGCTATTGAGAGAAGTTCGTTTTTTGAGTTGTATGATTTTGACTACTCAATTAAAGCCATAAGAACTGCAAATATGGTTAGGCATGCTTATGTTGTACACCCGCTTTTAAATTATGTTTCTGGCCCTAAAAAAGGTGAGTTCTACGATCTGATTGATTATAAAAAATATTTTGATTTGGCAAAAAATCATCTTGTTTTTGATCGTAAAATGTACAGGTATTCACCTCGATTTGTTCATTATCATGAAGTGACCTTATTTGAAGTTATTAACCGAGTGTCATCATCAACATCGAAATTTTATTCTAGTGGTCTTTTGTTTAAAGGTGAAAAGGCTAAATCCAAACAGGATTACTTGGAAGAGTCTGCAAAAGATTACTTTAAGCTTAACTATCGTAGATATCATCAAAATATCGGGTCAACTGATGAGGAATTCTTAGAGGTTAAAAATAAATTATTCAGACTTCAACCCGCAAAAAAGATTAATAATTGGATACGCGAATTAGAGATTGATCATAAAATATCCTCTGGCAAGCTAAAAGTAGCCGTTGCGAATGTATCTGTTGATGAGCAAGCAGTTGAGCACGAATACTTAAGAAAGCCTGTAATTAAACCGGAAAGAAGATCGGCATTTAATTCAATTTTAAATCAGGCAGAGCAGCAGCAGGTTGACTTGCTCGTTATGCCTGAGATTGCAGTGCCTATTGCTTGGTTATCTTGGGTAGCCGATTACGCTAGAACTAAGCAAAGAGCGCTTGTTTTTGGTTTAGAGCACTGGGTTGTTGGAAATAAAGCTTATAACTTTCTTGTGACGATGATGCCTGTTGTTGTGGATGGTTTTAAATCCTTAGTAATCAATATTAGATTGAAAAATCATTATTCACCGGCAGAAATTGAGTTACTTAAAGGTTATGGATATATAGTTCCTGAAGTGGTTGAGCCTTCTTATGATCTATTCAAATGGCGAGGTTGTCATTTCACAACGTTCAACTGCTTTGAGCTTAGCAATATTGAACACCGCGCACGATTTAAGTCGAAAGTAGACTTATTGGTTTCCTCAGAATTTAATAAAGACATCACATACTTTTCAAATATAGTTGAGTCAGCAGCTAGAGACATTCATTGCTATGTTGTGCAAGTGAACGACTCTAGATATGGCGATAGCAGAGTTACACAGCCCGCCAAGTCTGATTATAAAGATCTCATTAATGTGAAGGGCGGGAAAAATCCGACCATATTAGTTGATACATTGGATCTCAAATTATTGCGTGAATTCCAGTTAAAGGAATATTCAGGCCAAAAGACAATGGGAGTTTTCAAGCCAACACCGCCTGACTTTGATAAAAAAAGTGTTTTAAAACGGATGGGTGAATAATGTCTGAATACCAATTCGTAGAAAAGCCACTACTCAACCAACTGGCAAGTATGGATTGGCTGGTCATTGAACAGGGCTCAGGTATCCCCCAAGACCCTACGCTAAGTCTGCGTACCAGCTTTCGCGAAGTTTTACTTAAGAGCGAATTCATTAAAGCCGTTAAGGTGATTAATGTGTTGGATGATGGCCACCCCTGGCTGACGGATAGCCAGCTTGAGAGCTTGTTTGATGACTTCTCTCATTTCGACACTACCGATTTATTAGCGGCCAACGAAACCTTTCTCGGACGCTTGTATAAATGGCAGGTCGACAGCAATGAAACCACTGGCGAGCAAGACCCGGTAGTAAAGATTATCGATTTTGATAACTGGCAGGCAAATAGCTTTACTGCGATTAACCAGTTTCGTATTGATACACCGGGTGGCGTGAAGAACTTTATCATTCCGGATATTGTGTTATTCGTGAATGGCCTGCCGTTGGTGGTAATTGAGTGTAAGGATGTTAACAGCTTTACCTCGGATGCCATGAGCGAAGGCATCAATCAGCTGCGTCGCTATGCCGATTTGCGGGAAGACACTATTGAGGCTGGGTTAAAAGAGGGCGAGCAACGGCTGTTCTGGACTAACCAATTGATGATCTCCAGCTATGGGGATGACAGCAAATACGGCAGTATCACCTCGACCGAAGATTATTTCTTTCATTGGAAAACGATCCACCCGGCTACTACGCCCTATATGGATGCCGAGATTAAAGTACACCGCCAGCAGGAGCAGTTGGTGCAGGGCATGTTACACCCAGAGCGCTTGCTGGACATCACTCGAAGCTACACCTTGTTTATGGATGCGGGCAAGCAGCGTATTAAAGTGATTTGCCGTTACCAGCAATACCGTGCCGCGCAAAAAATATTGGCGCGTATGCGAAGTGGCCAGAGTGGGGCGGATCGCTCCGGTGTGGTGTGGCATACCCAGGGCAGTGGTAAATCCCTGACCATGGTGTTTTTGGTGCGGCGTTTACGACGTGATCCCCAGCTGAAAGATTACAAAATCTTGATGGTGAATGATCGCAAAGACCTGGACAAACAGTTGGGTGAAACCGCTGCGCTGACTGGTGAGACGGTGTATAGCATTAACTCTGCTGCTGCGGTTAAAGAGCGTTTGGCTGATGATTCCTCTACCTTGAATATGGTGATGGTTCATAAATTCAGGGAAGAGGACGATAGTAATACGCCGGAATACATCGCTAAGGCGATTAGTGGAGAGGGTGATGCGGCCAACGAACCGTTCACTGATTACTCGAAAAAAGTAGCAGAACCGCCAGTGGACTATGCCTTATTTGATACCTTTGGTGAGGTTAACACCTCCGATAAGGTGCTGATCTTGATTGATGAGGCCCACCGTACTCAGCGTAGCGGTAAGGATCGTGCCAGCCTGTCTGATAATTTGTTTGATGCTTTCCCCAAAGCCACGCGACTGGCCTTTACCGGTACGCCTCTGATTGCTGATTACCACACCGATCCTACCTGGAAGCGCTTTGGTAACGACCCTGATGCCCCTTATATTGACACCTACAAATTGCAGGATGCGGTGGATGATGGTGCCACCTTGCAAATCCTCTATGAGGGGAAAACAGCCGATACTGCTATTTACGACAAGCATGGCTTTGATACCAAGTTTGAAGACCTGTTTAAAGAACGCAGCGACGAAGAGAAGGCAGTGATCCGCCGTAAATATGGGGCGACAGGTGATGTGCTGGAGGCAGCGGATCGTATTAAAGAAATTGCGGACGACTTGGTTAAACACTATATCCACAATATTCTGCCCAGCGGTTTTAAAGCCCAAGTGGTTTGCTCCTCCAAGCAGGCGTCGGTCCACTATCAGACGTATATCCGCAAGGCATTGGCTGCGTGGGTAAGTGAGGAAGAGAGCAAGCCAGAGGATGAGCAGGATAAAACGCTGCTGCAACAGGTTCGCTTTTTGAAGGCTGCGGTGATTATCTCCTCTGACGGCACCAATGAGAAAGCTGTATACGTTGCGGCCCGCAAAGAGTCTAAAGAGCTGAGTGCAGTTGAAAACTTCAAGAAGAAGTTTGATAAAGACAAGCCGGAGACGGGTGTCGCCTTTCTGATTGTGTGCGATATGTTATTAACCGGCTTTGATGCACCCATCGAGCAGGTGATGTATATCGATAAGGTGCTAAAAGAACATAACTTGCTGCAAGCCATCGCTCGTGTGAATCGAACCTATGCTAATAAAACCGTGGGTTATGTGGTGGACTACATCGGTTTGACCGGGAATCTGACAAAGGCTCTGTCGATTTATTCCGGTAAAGATCAGCAGGATATTCTCGAAAGCTTTAAGAGTATCGATTCAGAAATTCCCGTTCTGGAAAGCCGCTACCGCCGTTTGATTCAGTTGTTTGAAGATAAAGGTATCTCGCGTATTGAAGCGTTGGTTAAACAAGAGCTGGAAAGCAATGCGCAGCGCTATGAAGTGACAGAAGCAGCAGTGCAGGTGCTGGAAGATATTAAGACCCGAGATAGCTTCAATGTTTACCTGAAGAAATTTATGCAGAGCATGGATATTATTCTGCCCAATCGTTTGGCTGATCCCTTCAAGATCTCCATGTATCAGTTCTCCCATTTGCAGGCCAAAGCCCGAGAGCGTTACAAGGATGATTCAATCAATATCAGCGGGGCTGGCGAGAAGGTGCGCAAGCTGGTCAGCGAGCACCTGATAAGTTTAGGAATAAACCCCAAGGTTGCTCCGGTTGAGCTGTTTTCTCCGGCCTTTGTGCAGCAGGTTCGTAAAAATCAGGACGTCAGGGCGGTGGCCAGTGAAATGGAACACGCCATTCGTAAGCACTGTAAGGTCAATGAGGGCGAAGACCCTGTGATGTACAAACGCTTCAGCGAAAAGCTGGAAGATGTACTGAAAAAATATAACGAGAGCTGGGATCAGATGGTGTTAGCTCTTGAAGAGCTACGCGATGAAATAGATCAGGGGCGAGGTGAGAAAGGCGGTAACAACGGCCCGTTCTATGACCTTATTGTCGATATCTCTTTTGGTGGTGATACCCCGGAAGGCAAGCAGCAAGCTATTAAAGAGCTGATAGATGCCATTATCAATGTGCTGGGAGATGAAATTCGGACACTCAATTTCTGGCAGCGCCCTGGAGAAGTTGCGGCATTGGAAGGCAGGCTTGAGGAGGTGTTTATTCTCAGTGGCATTTCCGAGTTAGTGAGTTGCCAGGAACAATTAGTGACCGAAGTGATAGCTCTCGCCAAGCGCAGGGAGCAATCGCTCTTAGAAGATACCGCTGAGGCTGATGTGTAGCATGGCGGCACAGCAGTACAGTTACAAAGATATCGACTACTCGCTTAAAAAGAGCGACAGGAAGACGACCAGTATTTATATAGAACGTGATGGCAGTGTCTCCGTGTTGGCCCCCAGGCCTTTTGATATGCCGCGCATTGAAAGTCTGATTGAGAAAAAACGCAGTTGGATATACCGCAACCTGGCTGAGTGGGAAGACCTTAATCGAACACGTGTGCATCGCGAGTATGTGAATGGTGAGGCCTTTTTGTATTTGGGGCGGAATTATAGGCTTCAGCTTGTTAACGAGCAGGATGCGCCCTTAAAGCTCAAGAATGGTCAGTTTTGTTTACTTCAGTCTGAGATTGCTCAAGCTAAAAAGCACTTTCGTGATTTTTATAAAAGTAAATTGGGGGCGCGCCTTCATGAGCGAGTGAGCCAATATGCTGCCCGGATGGGGTTGGAGCCTACCGCTATAAAAATCTTGGAGTTAAAAAACCGCTGGGGCTCATGCAGTGCTAATGGTGTGATTAATATTCACTGGAAATGCGCGATGTTACCGCTCAGTGTACTGGACTATGTGGTTGTACATGAATTGGCACACCTTGAAGATTCCAGCCACTCACCAGCGTTCTGGCGGGTCGTGGAAAAGGTGCTTGCAGGGTATGAAGAGCAAAAGAACTGGTTGAAGTTTAATGGTGCGGGGATGAGTCTCTAAGAAAAGAGGGTCTATTAAATTGGCTGACTGCTCCAAATAATAGGGCTATCACAGCTCACATACATAAGCTTTTCTAGATAGGATTCAACCTAGCATTGTCAGCATTCAAAGCTCACGTGTCCCTGCACTTTGTTTGGCTTAATCCAGCATATGCTGTTGAGGTTTCCACAATTTCAGAGCGAGATAATTCAACGCCCATTGCGCCAAGCGACGGAAAGTCAACGTCACTGATTTGATACCGCATTTTCCCATCCACAATATCTTTCGACTCGCTAACCAACTGGTCTAATCCAACTTTAATAGCGATGGCGTCCAGCTTGCCAGTCAATTCAATATCGATACGATTTGCGCCATTCGGCGTTACAGTGAACATACGCAGTCCTTCTCAGTGGTGATTCCGCTCACTATAGGCAGCGCACACTAATCGGCTGAAAGTGCCACCTTGTAGTGAATTTGGCAATTTAAATTCCAAACTGTTCACCTTTTTTGAGCGAATCTGCAAGGCGGCGAAGTTTTGTAAAAAATTAGGTCATGGCATAACTTTTCACTACATCTCGTTCAGCTTTGTGACTGATATTATGTGTTCTTTTATTTAAAAAATTGAGAGCTGTGCCTGGCCAGCAGTAATGTCACAAAAGACTAGCAGAACCCGAAAAGTCAGAAGTTTTTACACAACATCCAATTAGTTTCTGGTCGGTACAAGTATTGGGGGCAGAGTAAAAACTCATAGTTTCATGATTTACATTGATAGGTTCAATGACGGGTCATGGCACAAAACGGCCTGTGAGGTGGAGCGTTGGCCGAGGTGGTGAAGGTGGCAGCTTTCGACCCTTTACGGTCATTCAGTTAGGAGGCCTTCCTAGTCATAATTTAAAGAGTTAAGCATTATGATGAAGAGATCCACACTCACCCAAATGGGTAATTCCTTGCCGGCTGGAAGGTATGCCACAATCAAAGTTAAATCGTGCCTAGGGGTATGTTGACGAGTTTCGCCAATTTAACAAGTGGGTCGTGCGGAACTGCGTTCCGCTTTGCTTCACTGGCCCCACACCCTAAGCGATAGATGTAAATTGCACAGTAGCATAGATTCCCTAAGTGATAGACAACCTATATGAAACAAGATAAGTACTATATTGACCGCAAGTTTGAGACTATCTTTAGAGATAGTATCTATTTTACAAAAGCTGCTTTTGATGCCCTAGAAACGGAAAGTCATACTGAAGAGCATCTTGCAAGGGCAGCGATTATTAATCTTTCTATACTACCGGAAGTTGTCGCTAACTGTTTATTGGAAACGCTAAGCCTCCCTAAAAATATCTTCAACGAAATTGATAAGTTCTCTCCTATAAATAAGTATGATTTTTTCCTCTGGGAAAAGAAGAATCTAAAACTGGATCGCGGCCTTCAAGAGATACAAAACATTCAAGAATTACAATCTATTAGAAATTTTATGGTTCACCCTAAATCGAAAAAAGCAGTGTGGGTGACAGTGGATGAATTCACACGAACTGCTGATCTAGGGAAAACAAAATTACTAGAGATACCTTACAGTAGCGATGAATGGCAAGGTGATGCCCCATTTATTGTCATGCGGGTTGTAATGGCTTTTTTTGATCACATATTTAGAGTTTTATGCGAATACACCCCTAGTGAAACTCAACACCTCTTATTCAACACTGGTGAGTATATTGAAGGTCATCAAGTAGGCTATTTCACCGATAGCGAATGGGAAAAAATTCAGGAAAAATGGTCACTTAGAATGCGTTTTTTAGGTATTGATTGTGCTTCTGAGAAAAACATCTAACAAATCAATCAACGCCTGCCAGCAAGCTGGCTCGGACTGCCAAAACGCTACGCGTTTGGACAGCCCGTTATTGAGGCGTTACCTTCTTCAAGGAGTAAAAGTTGTCATTAAGTGATATGTCTTTTGAGAGATGGAAGTCCAGAGAAACATCTACCTGGGCATTTCAGGTGTTTCAAAAGTACAACAAGGAACTCAGCCGAATGTATATTTCTCACATAGCTTCACGTGAGTTTGTATATCGAAATTTGGGTAAAACAGCAACAATGGCCGATCCGATTGAAAAACACTTTAACTTCAAAGATGAAACACAGGAACATACATTTGATAATGTTGAGTCATGGTCAAATTCATATAATGATTTTGATAACTGGGTAAATTTAAACTCAATTATGGCTGTAAGCTCAAATCTTGAAACTTATATGTCAACAGTTATAAAGCTTGCTCTAGAGTCTGATGTAGGAACTTTGTTTGGAACCAGCAGGCGAATTGATGGGATTGAAATAATAAAGCACGGTGGATCTCAGCCATTCAATTTTGATGACAAACTTATGTCATGCACCAAAGGTGAATGGGGCAGCAGAATTAATGCCTATGAGAAAATATTTAGATCTGCACCAGGTATATTGACCGACAATGTGTCTGCTCTCGAGAAGCTGAGGAAGCTCAGAAATAATGTTGGCCATGCTTTTGGCAGAGACATTGAGGGAAGTAGAAATCATGATGTCATTGATATTTCAGAGATAAAAAAGCTCAAAAGAGAGAAAGCCCTAGAATATCAAAAGCTAATATTTGGAATCTCAAAAGCTATAGATAAACAATTACTAGCAAATCATATCGGCGAGTATCAAACAATTTACTTTTATCACAATCTAAGACCTACTCTAAATCAAGATGATCAGGTGTATGAAAGAAAACTTGGAAATCACGTTGCAGAGCTAAAAAAAGGGATAGGTCGATTTGGTGCAGCTAAGGTAGGGAAAAAGTTCTGCAAAGAGCTTATTACCTACTATGAGGAGCTATAAATGTAACGCCGTTAGCAGGGGGCGTTATGAGTAAAGAGGTTTCGATGAAACTGCTATCCGATTTTAATGCTGATGATATGGCAAGTAAGCTACAGGAGCCAATTTCAGCCATGCGATGCCCGTTTGAACTAAAGCCGACAACAATAGTGAACATACTTTATTACGATCATGCGGCTGAGCTTATAAACAAGAATTGGAGCCATAGGCATAAGCAACAAGCCTTACTCAAAAGCTTGAAGTTACTCCAAAAGCTTGGCGAAATTGAAATTGTAAGTTTAACAAAAACCAAGCTAACACTTGGGTTATTGCACAAGAAAACGGGGCGGTCTTTTAAGCTAAGCTTTGATCCTAAGTTCATGAAAGACTTTGGCCGCCTATTAGTACCAAGCAGGTATTTAAAGCATGGTGAGTGGTACTAGCAATACTCATAACAAATGGGACGCTGCACGGCTGCGCGTCTTGCACCCCACACCCTAGGCGTTGAATGACCGATTGAATTCACAGCACAAAGCAGCCTGTGGGCTCTATCGAAAGGTGTGTTAAGAAGTGGCTGATTAGAGTGGTGGTGTGATGGGAGAAGGAAAGTGGGCTAGTGTATTTAGCTTTAACAGGATAGAAGTTCAGAGCGGTTTTATACCGCTTTTTTTGTGCCTAGTGTTTGAGTGGTAAAAATAAATAAAAAATATTTTAGACGCAGTGACGCCTCTACTTTTTACCCTACTTTTTATGCTTTGGAGTTTTGTTGTTAGTGGATACTAACGCTGGAAGTGCTGGTATTAATGGTGCCCGGGGCCGGAATCGAACCGGCACGACCGTTAAGTCGCAAGATTTTAAGTCTTGTGTGTCTACCAATTTCACCACCCGGGCTTAGGGTGGAGGCGCGGGTCGGAATCG
>Ga0105356_10001791_pt1 | contig 21477 bp, 32 predicted proteins | sample GOMGulsemesocosm_3_FD_83502 | JGI IMG/M metagenome (GOLD analysis project Ga0105356, IMG submission 83502) | Methane-oxidizing microbial communities from mesocosms in the Gulf of Mexico - GOM9D Gulf of Mexico | ecosystem: Environmental > Aquatic > Marine > Cold seeps | place: Gulf of Mexico... | reverse complement strand
GGATAATAAGCCATATCTTCCAATTCTTCCTCAATTCTTAATAATTGATTGTATTTTGCCATACGGTCAGATCTTGAAGCAGAACCTGTCTTAATTTGTCCTGTATTCAAAGCTACAGCCAAATCAGCAATTGTATTGTCTTCTGTTTCTCCTGACCTATGAGACATTACTGAGGTAAACCCAGCATTCTTAGCCATATTTACAGCAGCTATTGTTTCAGTTAATGTACCAATTTGGTTCACTTTAATCAAAATTGAATTTGCAATACCTTCTTCAACACCTCTAGCCAAACGCTCAACATTGGTTACAAATAAATCATCACCTACTAATTGAACTCTATCTCCAATTTTTTCAGTTAAATATTTCCAACCTGCCCAATCATTTTCATCCATTCCATCTTCAATAGAGACAATAGGGTACTTAACTGACAATTCTGCTAAATAATCTGCTTGTTCTTCAGAAGTTCTTACAGCTCCTCCTTCACCTTCAAACTTAGCGTAATTGTATTTTCCGTCTTCAAAGAATTCTGCAGCAGCACAATCCAATGCTAACATTACTTCTTCTCCTGGTTTGTAACCTGCATTTTCAATAGCTAATAAAACAGTTTCGATAGCATCCTCTGTACCATCAAAAGTTGGTGCAAAACCACCTTCATCACCTACAGCCGTACTCAACCCTCTTCCATGTAAAATTTTTGCTAAGTTGTGGAAAATTTCAGTTCCTATTTGCAAAGCATGTGAAAAAGAATTTGCCATAACTGGCATAATCATAAACTCTTGAAAAGCGATAGGAGCATCAGAATGCGAACCTCCATTTACAATATTCATCATAGGTACAGGAAGTGTATTCGCACTTACTCCACCAATATAACGATACAATGGCTGATTCAACTCATTTGCAGCAGCTTTAGCAACAGCCAAAGAAACTCCTAATATTGCATTGGCTCCTAATTTAGCTTTATTTGGTGTACCATCTAAATCAATCATTGCCTGATCTATTGCATTTTGTTCAAATACAGAAAATCCTAAAAGCTCTTCAGCAATAGCAGTATTAACATTACCTACAGCAGTTAATACACCTTTTCCCATAAAAGCAGTTCCACCGTCTCTTAATTCTACAGCTTCATGTTCTCCAGTTGAAGCTCCAGAAGGAACAGCAGCTCTTCCTAATACTCCATTTTCTGTTATAACATCAACTTCTACAGTTGGGTTTCCTCTTGAGTCAAAAATCTGACGTGCATGAATACTAATAATTACGCTCATTTTCTATATTTTTTATGTTATTCTTTTATTTCGAATGCAAGTTACTAAACCAGTTAGTACTTAGTATACTTTATCCGCTATTTCTTCTATATCGTATTCGTAAAACTTAAATATCTACAGACTCTCACCTCTTACTCTTTAAATGATTTAGTTAAGAGACTTTTTCTTGTTTTATTTCTTCAAATTTGCAATAAATTGATCAAATAAATAAGAAGAATCATGTGGTCCAGGATTCGCTTCTGGATGGTATTGTACTGAAAAACAATTTTTATCCTTAATACGAATACCTGCTACCGTATTATCATTTAAATGAATATGTGTAACTTCTACTTTTTCATTCTTTTCTAACGATGCTCTGTCAATTACAAAACCATGATTTTGAGATGTGATTTCACCTTTCCCGGTAATCAAATTTTTAACAGGATGATTTATACCTCTATGTCCATTATGCATTTTGTAAGTAGATACTCCACTTGCTAGGGCAATTACTTGATGTCCCAAACAAATTCCAAATAAAGGTAAATCTTTCTCTATAATTTGTTTTGCAACCTTTTGAGCATTTATTAATGGTTCAGGATCTCCTGGTCCATTTGATAAGAAATAACCATCAGGATTAAATCCTTCTAGTTCTTCAAATGAAGAAGTATTTGGAAATACTTTGATATAACAACCTCTGTTTGCTAAATTCCTTAAAATATTTGTTTTAATTCCTAAATCCAATGCAGCAATTTTATAAGTTGCATTTTCATCACCATAACAATAAACTTCTTTAGTAGAAACTGTAGATGCTAGATCCAAACCTACCATATTGGGTACGTTTTTCAATTCTTCTTTTAATTTTTCAATATCCGTCTCTGTCGAAATAACCGCATTCATTGCTCCTTTATCTCTAATATAACTCACAACCGCACGAGTATCAACATCGGTAATAGCTAATAAATTGTGTTTAAGGAAATATTCTTCAAGAGAACCTGAAGACCTTTCTCTAGAATGGGTAAAACTAAAATTACGGCAAATCAACCCAGAAATTTTAATTCCATTTGATTCAACTTCATCATCATTTACGCCATAGTTTCCAATATGAGCATTGGTAGTAACCATCAATTGACCAGAATAAGAAGGATCCGTAAATATTTCTTGGTATCCAGTCATTCCAGTATTATAACACACTTCACCAAATGAAGTTCCATCAATTCCCACCGATTTTCCTTCAAAAATAGTTCCATCTTCTAAAAGTAAAATTGCCTTTTTTAATTCTTTATATTTCATCTGTATTAGATATACGTTTGTAGCTACTTAGGTTTTATAAAAAAATACTCTTATTTTTTTGCTGTGCAAAGATAATCAAAGCACTTTACATTTCAATAAAGTATATAAAAAAAGGATAAACTAAAAATAGTTTATCCTTTTTATAATATTAATGCACTTGCACCATCTTATTCTTCAGAACCTTTAGATTCATCAGTCACAGGTACTTCAGCTACCACTGTATCGGCTTTTTTCTTACCACGACGTGTAACTTTCTTCTTTTTAGCTCCATTAGGATTGTATACTTCGTTGTAATCAACCAACTCCACCATACACATAGAAGCATTATCTCCTTGACGATTTCCTAACTTGATTATACGAACATATCCTCCTGGACGGTCAGCAACTTTTACTGATACTTCTTTAAACAATTCTGTAACAGCAAATTTGTTTTTCAAAACACTAAATACGATTCTACGATTGTGTGTAGTATCACTTTTAGATTTTGTAATCAATGGTTCTACATATTGACGTAAAGCTTTCGCCTTTGCTTCAGTAGTGTTGATACGCTTATGTTCTATTAAAGAACAAGCCATATTTGCCAACATTGACTTTCTATGTGCCGTTTGTCTTCCTAAATGATTGAATTTCTTTCCGTGTCTCATGACCTTTGTTTTATGCTTTCATCTTGCTCAACCTTTATCAGGAGCAAAATATGAAAGATTAATCTTTATCTAATTTGTATTTACTTAAATCCATACCGAACTGCAACCCTTTTACATGAACTAATTCATCTAATTCAGTTAACGATTTCTTACCGAAATTACGGAATTTCATTAAGTCATTTTTATTGAAAGACACTAAATCTCCCAAAGTTTCAACCTCTGCTGCTTTCAAACAATTCAACGCTCTAACTGATAAATCCATATCAATTAATTTCGTTTTCAATAATTGACGCATATGTAAAGATTCTTCATCATATGTTTCAGTTTGAGCAATTTCATCCGCTTCCAATGTAATTCTCTCATCAGAAAACAACATGAAATGGTGAATCAAAATTTTTGCCGCTTCAGTTAATGCATCCTTAGGATTGATAGAACCATCTGTAATGATATCAAAAACTAATTTCTCATAATCAGTTTTTTGCTCAACACGAAAGTTTTCTACAGCATACTTCACATTCTTTATTGGAGTGTAAATTGAATCTGTAAAAATTGTTCCCAAAGGCACATTTACTTTTTTGTTTTCTTCTGCAGGTACAAAACCTCTACCTTTTTCGATAGTGATTTCTAAATCAAACTTCACGCTGCTTTCCAAATTACAAATCACTAAATCTGGGTTTAAAACTTGAAATCCAGAAGTAAACTTTTGGATATCACCAGCAGTAATTTGCTCTTGTCCAGAAACTGAAATAGAAACAGTTTCTCTATCAGTATCTTCAATCTGTTTCTTAAAACGTACTTGCTTAAGATTTAGTATAATTTCAGTAACATCTTCAACGATACCTTCTATAGTAGAAAATTCGTGTTCTACTCCTTCCATTCTTAAAGAAGTAATAGCGAACCCTTCTAAAGAAGAAAGTAATACTCTTCTTAATGCGTTACCTACTGTTAAACCAAAACCTGGTTCTAAAGGTCTGAATTCAAATCTACCTTCAAAATCAGTAGATTCAATCATGATTACTTTGTCGGGTTTCTGAAAATTTAAAATTGCCATAGTTTAACGGGTGTCAAAAATTATTTAGAGTACAACTCTACTATTAATTGTTCTTTGATATTCTCTGGAATCTGAAGTCTTTCTGGTACAGTCACAAATGTTCCTTGTTTTGTATCAGAATTCCATGTCAACCATTCATATACATTACTATTTGCAGCCAAAGAGCTTTCAATAATAACCAATGACTTAGACTTTTCTCTTACAGCAATCACATCGCCTGGTTTCAAAGAATAAGAAGGAATGTTTAAAATCTCTCCATTTACAGTAATGTGTCTATGAGATACTAACTGACGTGCTCCTCTTCGAGAATTTGCGATTCCCATACGGAAAACAACATTATCCAAACGAGACTCACAAAGTTGTAATAAAACCTCTCCTGTAATTCCTTTACTACTTGATGCTTTGTCAAATAAGTTACTAAATTGACGTTCTAAAATTCCGTAAGAATATTTTGCTTTTTGCTTTTCTTGCAATTGCATAGCGTATTCAGATTTTTTTCCTCTACGTCTTGCATTACCATGTTGCCCTGGAGGGTAATTTCTTTTTTCAAAAGATTTATCATCTCCGAAAATTGCCTCTCCAAACTTACGAGCAATTTTAGTTTTTGGTCCTGTATATCTTGCCATTTCTTATTGTTTTACAATTAAGGATTGTGAATTAAGGCGTGCTCCTTCGACAATCATATTCTTAATTTAATTTAAATTTAATTATACTCTACGTCTCTTAGGAGGACGACATCCGTTGTGAGGGATTGGAGTTACATCAATGATTTCAGTAACTTCGATTCCGTTATTATGCAATGTTCTAATTGCACTTTCACGACCGTTTCCAGGCCCCTTAACGTATACCTTCACTTTTCTTAATCCAGCTTCATGCGCTACTTTCGCACAATCTTCTGCAGCTGTTTGAGCAGCATAAGGAGTGTTCTTTTTAGAACCTCTAAATCCTTGCTTACCAGCAGACGACCAAGAGATTACATCTCCTTTTTTGTTTGTTAAAGAAATAATGATGTTGTTAAATGAAGCGGTGATGTGTGCTTCACCAACAGACTCAACAATAACCTTACGCTTTTTTGAATTTGATTTAGCCATAATATCTAGTTATTATTTAGTAGCTTTCTTTTTGTTAGCTACAGTTTTTCTTTTACCTTTTCTTGTTCTAGAGTTGTTCTTAGTTCTCTGTCCTCTCAATGGAAGACCTGATCTATGACGAATTCCTCTATAACATCCAATATCCATTAGACGTTTGATGTTCAATTGAGTTTCAGAACGCAATTCTCCTTCAATAGTGAAAGAACCTGCTTGTTCACGAATTTTCCCAATTTGCTCATCCGTCCAATCTTGAACTTTGATGCTTTCGTCTACTTCTGCGTTTGCTAAAATTTGTTTAGCTCTTGTGCTACCAATTCCAAAGATATAAGTTAAAGCAATAACTCCTCTTTTGTTTTTTGGTATGTCAATTCCTGCTATTCTTGCCATAACTTACCCTTGTCTTTGTTTAAATCTAGGATTCTTTTTGTTGATTACATATAATCTGCCTTTTCTTCGCACAATCTTGCACTCGGCACTTCTTTTCTTTATTGATGCTCTAACTTTCATCGTTTAACTTTTTAATATCTATAAGTAATTCTTGCCTTCGATAAATCGTAAGGACTCATTTCTAACTTCACTTTATCGCCTGGTAGTAGTTTGATATAATGCATACGCATTTTACCAGATATATGTGCCGTAACGATATGTCCGTTTTCAAGTTCTACACGAAACATTGCATTAGACAATGCTTCCGTAATAGTTCCGTCTTGTTGTATTGCAGCTTGTTTAGCCATATTACAATGATGATTTTCTTTTATTCCCTGTTTTCATCAAACCGTCATAATGACTGTTTAATAAATAAGAATTGATTTGTTGAATAGTATCGATTGCCACACCAACCATAATGATCAGTGAAGTTCCTCCGTAAAACATTGCCCAACTTTGTTGAATCCCAAATTGAACCGCGATAGCAGGCAATATTGCCAAAAGAGCTAAGAATAGTGATCCTGGAAAAGTAATACGAGATAAAATTGAATCCAATCTATCTCCTGTTTCTTGTCCTGGTCTAATTCCTGGAATAAAACCACCACTTCTTTTTAAGTCATCAGCCATTTTATTTGTAGGAATTGTAATTGCTGTATAAAAATAACTAAATACAATAATCAACACTGCAAATAAAATATTATATCCCAAACCATTCATATCGGCAAAACTTGCTCCAATTTCTTGAAAAGATCCCTCTGCTTTTTGAGCTATCGCTCCTGGTATAAACATAATTGCTTGCGCAAAAATGATAGGCATAACTCCTGCCGAATTTAATTTAAGAGGAATGTATTGTCTAGTTCCTTCAACTTCCTTAATATCTCCTACTACAGATCTTCTAGCATACTGTACTCCAATTCTACGAACGGCAGTTACTAATAATACTGAAGCTAGGATAACCAAGAACCAAACAACAATTTCCAACAAAATCATCATAATTCCACCAGCTCCACCAGTAGTCTTAGATGCCAATTCTTGCGCAAAAGAAGTTGGAAAACGTGCAATAATACCAATCATAATCAATATCGATATTCCGTTACCTATTCCTTTCTCAGTAATTCTTTCTCCCAACCACATTGCAAAAACAGTTCCAGCTGTCAAAAGAGTCATTGAAGAAATCCAAAAAACTCCACCATCTACTAAAAACGCTTCTTCCGGCAAACCAAATGAAGTTTTAATAGCAGTAATATACGCAGGTCCTTGTACCATAGTAATAAGTATGGTCAACCAACGTGTAATTTGTGTCGTTTTCTTTCTCCCACTTTCTCCGTCTTTTTGTAGCTTCTGCAAATATGGAACCGCAATTCCCATCAACTGAACAACAATAGAAGCAGAAATGTATGGCATAATTCCTAAAGCCATAATAGATGCTCTAGAAAAAGCCCCTCCAGTAAATGCATTGAATAATCCTAAAAGACCACCTTCTGCCGATGCCTTAAGAGAGGTTAACTGTGTAGGATCAATTCCCGGTAAAGGGATTTGAGCCATAAAACGGTATACCGCCATTAAACCAAGGGTTAAAAGAATCTTATTTCTAAGCTCTTCAATTTTCCAGATGTTCTGTAAGGTGTTTATAAAATTCTTCATTTACCAATTTTTCTTATAAAGTTACCGCTTGACCGCCTGCTGCTTCGATAGCCGCTTTGGCTGTTGCAGTAAACTTGTGAGCAGTAATGTTTAATTTTGCTTTTAACTCTCCACGACCTAATATTTTTACTAGATCATTCTTATGAGCCAAACGAGCTCCAACTAATGTAGTCAAATCTACTGTATCAGTGATTTTTCCAGCATCAAAAAACTCTTGAAGTTTGTCTAAGTTGATTCCCAAATATTCTTTTCTATTGATATTTGTAAAACCAAACTTAGGTACACGTCTTTGCAATGGCATTTGACCACCTTCAAACCCAATTTTTCTAGAGTATCCAGAACGTGACTTTTGACCATTGTGACCTCTGGTAGCAGTACCACCTTTACCAGAACCTTCACCTCTTGCTATTCTTTTACCTTTTTTAACAGATCCTTCTGCAGGTTGTAAGTTACTTAAACTCATTACATGAATATGTTTATTTAATTTCTTCAACAGAAACTAAGTGATTAACTTTATTTACCATACCAAGTATTGTTGCTGAAGCTTCATGCTCTACTACTTGATTCAACTTACGCAACCCTAAAGCTTGTAAAGTTCTCTTTTGAGATCCTTCGCGTCTGATTTGGCTTTTTACTTGTGTAATTTTAATTTTTCCCATCGTATTTCGATTTAACCGTTAAAAACTTTGCTTAAAGAAACACCTCTTTGCTTAGCGATTGTATGTGCACTACGCAATTGTAACAAAGCATCAAAAGTTGCTTTTACAACATTGTGAGAATTAGAAGACCCTTGAGATTTAGACAATACGTCACGTACCCCAACTGAATCCAATACCGCACGTACAGCTCCACCAGCAATAACTCCAGTACCATGCGATGCAGGTAACAAGTTTACTCTAGCTCCACCAAACTTACCTTTTTGTTCATGAGGCAAAGTTCCGTTCAAAATAGGAATTCTTACTAAATTTTTCTTAGCATCTTCGATTGCTTTTGCTATCGCTGAGGCAACGTCTTTAGATTTCCCTAAACCGTGACCTACAACTCCGTTACTATCTCCTACAACAACAATTGCAGAAAATCCAAAAGCACGTCCACCTTTAGTAACTTTAGTAACTCTGTTAACACCTACTAAGTGATCAACTAGTTCTAAACCACTTGGCTTAACTCTTTCTACGTTTTTATATTTTTGATACATACTATAAATTCTTAAAATTTTAAACCAGCTTCTCTAGCTGCTTCAGCTAATGCTTTCACTCTACCATGGTATAAAAAACCATTTCTATCAAAAGAAACTGTTTCAATTTTCGCTGAGATTGCTTTCACAGCAATTGCTTTCCCAACCGTAGTAGCTACTTCAGATTTAGATCCCTTAGCTTCAACTTCCTTATCTCTAGATGATACCGATACCAATGTATTACCAGTTACGTCATCAACTATCTGAGCATAAATTTCCTTATTACTTCTAAACACAGAAAGTCTTGGTCTTTCAGCTGTTCCAGAAACAACCTTTCTAATACGAGACTTAATTCTTTGTCTTCTTTCAAGCTTTGATAATGCCATAATATATTTTTCTATAGATTATGCAGATTTACCTGCTTTTCTTCTTAATACTTCTCCCACAAACTTAACTCCTTTTCCTTTGTACGGTTCAGGTCTTCTAAATCCGCGAATTTTAGCAGCCACTTGACCTACCAATTGCTTATCAAAAGAAGATAATTTAATTATTGGGTTTTTACCTTTATCAGATACTGTTTCAACTTTAACTTCCGGTGCAACACTTATAACTATGTTGTGAGAAAATCCTAAAGCCAATTCCAATTTCTGACCTTGGTTTGAAGCTCTGTATCCTACACCTACTAATTCCAATTCTTTAGTAAATCCTTTAGAAACACCTTCAATCATATTACTGATTAATGATCTATACAAACCGTGTTTTGCTCTATCAGCTTTACTATCTGATGGTCTTTCAACGATAAGTTTTCCTTCCTCTTCTTTTACAGTAGTACCTCCATTAATTTCTTGAGACAATTCACCTAATTTACCTTTTACAGTAATTACGTTATCCTTGATAGTAACGGTTACACCTTCTGCTATTGCTATTGGGTTTTTTCCTATTCTTGACATAATACTATCTCTTTATTAATAAACGTAACATAAAACCTCTCCTCCAACATTCTCTTGACGTGCTTTCTTGTTAGTCATCACACCTTTAGAAGTTGAAACGATAGCTATCCCTAAACCATTCAATACGCGTGGCATCTCTGATGCATTTACGTACTTTCTAAGTCCTGGGGTACTTATACGTTGTAATTTTTTAATTACTGATTCTTTTGAATCGGTATCATACTTTAAGGCTATCTTAATCGTTCCTTGAACTTTATCGTCCTCGAACTTGTAGCTTAAAATGTAACCTTGTTCGAACAAAATCTTCGTCATATTCTTCTTCAAGTTTGAAGCAGGAATTTCAACGACTCTGTGTCCGGTTGCAGCAGCATTTCTTATCCTTGTAAGATAATCTGCAATTGGATCTGTGTACATATATACTAATTTGCGGCTTTGGTATTTAATCTTACTTTAAGATAAAACCTGAAACCAATTTATAAACTTATTGTTCCTATCTGTCCTAAAATATGGCCGATCTAGCCAAAGAACAGATGTTTTTTTTAATTCTGTGATATTTAACAGCTTGCAAAGATACATATTATTAGATAACATCTTTACATAAACTAAAAATATATTAAAAAAAACTCCATTTCCTAAGAAATAGAGTTTTATGAAATACTTTTTATAAGCTTACCAACTTGCTTTTCTAACACCTGGTATCAAACCTTGGTTAGCCATTTCACGGAAAGTCACACGTGATACTCCGAATTGACGCATATAACCTTTAGGTCTTCCAGTTAATTTACAACGATTGTGTAAACGAATAGGAGATGCATTCTTTGGTAACTTTTGCAATGCTTCATAATCACCAGCTTCTTTCAAAGCCTTTCTTTTTTCAGCATATTTAGCTACAGTTTTTTCTCTCTTAACCTCACGGGCTTTCATTGATTCTTTAGCCATATCTTAGTTCTTTTTAAATGGTAAACCTAATTCCGTTAATAATGATTTAGCTTCTTTATCAGTAGCAGCAGAAGTTACAAATGTAATATCCATACCACCGATTTTATTTACTTTATCAATATTTATTTCTGGAAAAATAATTTGTTCAGTAACTCCTAAATTGTAATTACCTCTCCCATCAAAACCAGTTGCTTTGATTCCTTGGAAATCTCTAACACGTGGTAAAGAAGCGGTAACTAATCTGTCTAAGAATTCGTACATTTTAACTCCTCTTAAAGTTACTTTGGTACCAATAGGCATTCCTTTACGTAATTTAAAAGTCGCAATATCCTTTTTTGAGATTGTAACAACTGGTTTCTGACCTGTAATTGTAGCAAGTTCTTCAACCGCATAATCAATTAACTTTTTGTCAGCAATTGCAGCTCCAACACCTTTACTTAGAACAATCTTTTCTAACTTAGGTACTTGCATCACATTACTGTATCCATATTCTTCTTTAAGAACTGATACAATTCTAGTCTTGTAATCTTCTTTAAGTCTTGGTATATAAGTCATCATTATATAGCTTTATCTGATTTTTTAGAAAAACGAACTTTCTTTCCATCTTCTAATCTATAACCTACCTTTGTAGTGTTACCATCCTCTAGCAACATTAGATTAGAAATATGAAGAGAAGCCTCTTTCTTTACAATTCCTCCTTGAGGACTTTGGGCGCTAGGTTTTGTATGCTTAGATACCAAATTAACTCCCTCTACAATTGCTCTGTTTTTTTCAATAAAAACACGAACAATTTTTCCTTCTTTACCTTTTTGATCACCAGCAATTACTCTTACTGTATCACCTGTTTTAATTTTTAGCTTCGCCATCTTTTATAATTTTAAAGCACTTCAGGTGCTAATGATACAATTTTCATGAATTGTTTATCACGAAGTTCTCTCGCTACAGGTCCAAATACACGAGTCCCTGTCATTTCCTCAGATGCATTCAATAAAACACATGCATTGTCGTCAAATCTAATGTAAGATCCGTCTTTACGTCTGATCTCTTTTTTTACACGAACAACAACCGCTCTATGAACTTGTCCTTTCTTTGCAGTACCATTAGGAGTTGCACTTTTTATTGAGACAACAATTTTGTCACCAATAGAAGCATAACGCTTTTTAGTTCCTCCTAAAACTCTAATTACTAAAACCTCTTTAGCTCCAGTATTATCTGCTACCTTTAATCTTGATTCTGTCTGTAACATATTATTTAGCTCTTTCTAGGATTTCTACTAATCTCCAACGTTTAGATTTACTTAAAGGTCGTGTTTCCATAATCTTTACAGTATCTCCAATATTGCAATCGTTCAATTCATCATGTGCAACATACTTCTTCGTTTTTAAAACGAACTTACCGTACATTGGGTGCTTTACTTTCTTAACCTCAGCAACAACGATAGATTTCTCCATTTTGTTACTAGATACAACACCTATTCTCTCTTTTCTAAGATTTCTTTTTTCCATCTTTTCTAGTTATTACTGCGCTCTTTTAGTTAATTCTGTTGCAATTCTTGCAACAGATTTTCTAATAGCTTTCAATTGCAAAGGTGTTTCCAATGGTGAAATTGCATGAGCCATTTTAAGATCAGTGTAGTTTTTTTTGAATCCTGCTAGTTTCTCTTGTAACTCAGCAACTGATAATTCTTTAATTTCTGATTGTTTCATTCTTTTATCAATTATGCGTTATCAAAATCTCTAGCTACAACAAACTTCGTTTGAACTGGAAGTTTTTGTGCTGCTAAACGTAATGCTTCTTTAGCTACTTCGAAAGAAACTCCTCCTACTTCAAATAGGATTCTTCCTGGCTTCACAACAGCTACGAAATATTCTGGAGAACCTTTACCCTTACCCATACGTACTTCTAAAGGCTTTTTAGTAATAGGCTTGTCTGGAAATATTTTAATCCATAACTGCCCCTCTCTTTTCATATGACGTGTTGCCGCAATACGAGCCGCTTCAATTTGACGAGATGTAAGAAGGTTTTGGTCCAAAGATTTGATTCCAAACATTCCATTAGAAAGTTGATTCCCTCTATTAGAATTACCTTTCATATTACCCTTCGCTTTCTGAACCTTACGGTATTTTACTCTTTTTGGCTGTAACATTTCTTAAGTTTTATTTTCTTTTACGAGGTTGTTGTTTCTTTGAGTTACCACCTTTACCACCTTGCTTTTTCTCTAAGCCAACTAGTGGAGATAATTCTCTTTTCCCATAAACCTCACCTTTCATAATCCACACTTTAATACCTAATCTTCCATAAGTAGTATGTGCTTCTACTAGTGCATAATCAATATCTGCTCTGAAGGTAGAAAGAGGAATTCTTCCTTCTTTGAAATGCTCAGACCGTGCCATCTCAGCACCGTTTAAACGACCTGAAATTTGAATTTTTATCCCTTCAGCATTCATTCTAATTGAAGCAGCAATTGCCATTTTAATAGCTCTCTTATAAGAGATTCTATTTTCAATTTGGCGCGCGACACTAGAAGCTACTAGATATGCATCTAATTCTGGGCGTTTGATTTCAAAAATATTGATTTGAACTTCATTTCCAGTAATTTTCTTAAGCTCTTCTTTTAACTTGTCTACCTCTGTTCCACCTTTCCCAATAATAATACCTGGTCTAGCGGTAGTGATAGTAACGGTTACAAGTTTAAGTGTACGCTCAATAATAACTCTAGAAACACTTGCTTTAAATAATCTAGCACGAATGTACTTTCTTATTTTATCATCTTCAGCTAATTTATCTCCGTAGTTTTTTCCACCATACCAGTTAGATTCCCATCCTCTGATAATACCTAAACGATTTCCTATTGGATTTGTTTTTTGTCCCATATCTACTTACGATAATTTGCTTGTGTTATTTTTACTTCCCAACACAATCGTTACATGATTAGAACGTTTTCTAATTCTATGTGCACGACCTTGAGGTGCCGGTCTTAATCTCTTTAACATACCTGCGCTATCAACAGTAATTTCTTTAACGAATAAACTAGCTTCTTCAATACTTGCGTCTTCATTTTTAGCTTGCCAGTTAGCAATTGCTGAAAGCAATAGTTTCTCTACGTTGATTGATGCTTCTTTTGAACTAAATTTCAAAATCTGTAAAGCTTTTTCAACTTCCAAACCTCTTACTAGATCAACCACCAAACGCATTTTTCTTGGTGATGTAGGACAGTTAGTCAACTTTGCAAAAGCGATAGATTTCTTCGCTTCTTTACGTTGGTCTGCCATATTTTTCTTACGAACTCCCATACCTACTATTTTTTACCTTTGTTTTTTCTATCCGCACCATGCCCTCTAAAAGAACGTGTTGGTGAAAATTCTCCTAACTTGTGACCTACCATGTTTTCTGTAACATAAACTGGTACAAATGATCTCCCATTATGTACTGCTATTGTTTGACCAACGAAATCTGGCGTAATCATAGTTGCTCTAGACCAAGTTTTGATTACCGACTTACTATCCGCCTCTACATTGGCTAAAACTTTTTTCTCAAGTTTATGAAATACGTAAGGTCCTTTTTTTAATGAACGTGCCATATCTTATTATTTTTTTCTACGTTCTAAAATATATTTATTACTCGCTTTGGTCTTAGATCTAGTCTTGAATCCTTTTGCAGGAATACCATTTTTAGATCTAGGATGTCCTCCAGAAGATTTACCTTCACCACCACCCATTGGATGATCAACCGGGTTCATAACCACTGGTCTAGTTCTAGGTCTTCTTCCTAACCATCTACTTCTACCTGCTTTACCAGATACTAGTAATTGATGATCAGAGTTAGATACGACACCGATTGTAGCCATACATGTAGCAAGAATTAATCTTGTTTCACCTGAAGGCATTTTAACCGTTACATATTTTCCATCTTTTGCCATTAACTGAGCAAATGAACCAGCACTACGAGCCATAACAGCTCCTTGACCTGGTCTTAATTCTATACAAGAAATTGTAGTTCCTAAAGGCATTTCAGACAAAGGCATTGTATTCCCAACTTCTGGAGCAATATTTGAACCTGCTTCAATTTTTTGTCCAACTTGTAATCCTCCTTGAGCAATTACATATCTTTTTTCACCATCCGTATATTCTATCAATGCAATAAATGCAGTACGATTTGGATCGTATTGAATAGACTTTACTTCAGCTACACCCGCTCTATCTCGTTTGAAATCGATAATACGGTACTTTCTTTTATGACCACCACCTATGAATTTCATGGTCATTTTTCCTGTGTTGTTTCGACCTCCAGATCTTTTATTCGGAACAAGTAAACTTTTTTCCGGCTTATCAGTAGTTATGGCGTCGAACCCATTTACTACTCTAAAACGCTGACCTGGTGTTATTGGTTTTAATTTTCTAACTGACATAGTTATTATTAAATATTGTTATAAAAATCAATTGCTTCACCATCTGACAATTGAACGATTGCTTTTTTGTATTGACCAATCATTCCAGAAACAACACCCTTCTTAGTGAATTTAGATGTTCTTGAAACAGGATATACCATTGTTCTTACTTTCTCTACAGATACTCCGTAAGTAGCTTCAATAGCTTTTTTGATCTCCACTTTGTTAGCTCCTATAGCCACTTGGAAAGTGTAACGATTAAACGTTTCACTATCGTTTGTTGCTTTTTCCGTAATAATAGGTTTAATTAAAATACTCATCTTGCTACCTATTTGCTTAAATTAGACTCAATCCCTTCTAGAGCTCCCTCTAAAAGAATTACTTTACTTGAATTCAAAACACCGTATGTACTTAACTCAGAAGAAGTTACAACGCTTGTTTTCTTTAAATTTCGTGAAGACAAATATACATTGTCATTTGAACCTCCTAAAACAAACAAAGATTTTTTATCTTCTAAACCAAAAGCTTTCAATACATTAACGAAATTTTTCGTCTTTACATCTTCAAAATTGAAGTCTTCAACAACTACAACATTTTGCTCTTGTGCTTGTGTACTTAAAGCAGATCTTCTTGCTAAACGTTTCAAGTTCTTGTTCAATTTGAATGCATAGCTTCTTGGTCTAGGACCAAAAACTCTACCCCCACCTCTAAAAACAGGAGACTTGATGGATCCTGCACGTGCAGTACCTGTCCCTTTTTGTTTTTTAATTTTCCTAGTAGACCCTGCAATATCAGCTCTTTCTTTAGCTTTATGCGTTCCTTGTCTTTTATTAGCCAAATGCTGCTTTACATCTAAATAGATAGCATGCTTGTTTGGCTCCAATCCGAATATAGCATCAGAAAGCTCAACTTGTCTTCCCGTGTCTTTTCCTGTAATATCTAAAACTGCTACTTTCATTACTTCTCAATAGTTATATAAGCGTTTTTGTGACCTGGAACACATCCTTTCACAACAAGTAAATTCTTATCAGAAACTACTTTTAAAACTCTTAAGTTTTGAACTTTTACATTTTCACCACCCATTCTACCTGCCATACGCATTCCTTTGAATACTCTTGCAGGATAAGATGCTGCACCGATAGAACCTGGCGCTCTTAATCGATTGTGTTGACCGTGTGTCGCTTGACCAACCCCGGCGAATCCATGACGCTTTACAACACCTTGAAATCCTTTACCTTTAGATATTGCTGATACATCAACAAATTCTCCTTCTTCAAATAGATCTACTGTTAAAGTATCTCCTAATTTGTACTCCTCATCAAAACCTTTGAATTCTACGACTTTTTTCTTAGCAGCTGTTCCGGCCTTTTTAAAGTGACCTTTTAACGCATTTGTTGTACGTTTTTCTGCTTTGTCATCGAAACCAAGTTGCAACGCTTTATAACCGTCAACTTCTTCAGTTCTGACTTGGGTAACTACACAAGGACCAACTTCAATAACTGTACAAGGAATATTCTTCCCGTTAGCATCGAATAAACTGGTCATTCCGATTTTTCTTCCTATTAACCCAGACATGTTTATTTATATTTAATTATTATTCTATTAGTATTCAAAAAAATAGGGTCGAAAATACATCAACCCTGATTATATTTCTTCCCGTTTTTCCTTCGTCAATCGCTCCGGACATGTACTAAGCTCATTTAACTAATAAATAAGCTAATTTTAATGAGGTGCAAATGTAGTATTAATTAATTGTAAAAAAAAATGATTTTAAGTTTTTTTAAAAAACTCATAAAAAGCAAGTTAGCTTACCTCAATTCGATACAACAACCTCTCTACTCACACAAAAAACACTTCATTACAATAAATAAAAAAACTACACCTACTTTACGAATAAAGCATGGTGTAGTTTTTATAATATTATAAAAGAGAAATTAAACTTTAATCTCTACTTCAACTCCACTTGGTAATTCAAGTTTCATTAGTGCATCAATAGTTTTCGAAGAAGAACTATAAATATCTAACAACCTCTTGAAAGAACTTAATTGAAATTGCTCTCTAGATTTTTTATTTACGTGTGGTGAACGTAATACTGTAAAAATCTTTTTATTTGTTGGCAAAGGTATTGGTCCGTTTACTACAGCTCCAGTAGCTTTCACCGTCTTAACGATTTTCTCAGCAGATTTATCTACTAAATTATAATCGTAAGATTTTAATTTTATTCTTATTTTTTGACTCATGATATATAATTTAGATTATGCTTTAGCTTTTGCGATTACTTCTTCCGAAATGTTAGAAGGTGTTTGCGCATAGTGAGAAAATTCCATAGTTGAAGTTGCTCTACCAGAAGAAAGAGTACGTAACGTAGTTACATATCCAAACATTTCTGACAATGGCACATCAGCTTTGATTACTTTCGCTCCTGAACGGTCACTCATATCATTCACTTGACCTCTACGTCTATTCAAATCTCCAACAATATCTCCCATGTTTTCTTCAGGAGTAATTGCTTCCATTTTCATAATAGGCTCTAAGATTACAGCACCTGCAGCTTTCGCACACGCTTTATACCCCATCTTAGCTGCCAACTCAAAAGACAATGCATCTGAATCCACAGGATGGAAAGATCCATCTGTCAAAGTAACTTTCAAAGTATCCATTACGAAACCAGCTAAAGGTCCATTTTTCATAGACTCCTTAAATCCTTTCTCTACAGAAGGAATGAATTCTTTAGGAATACGTCCTCCTTTAATTTTATCAACAAATTGCAACCCAGGTCCTTTGAAATCTTCGTCAGCAGGTCCCATTTCAAATACAATATCACCAAATTTACCACGTCCACCAGATTGCTTTTTGTAAGTTTCTCTGTGTTGCGTAGCTTTTGTTACAGCTTCTTTGTACTCTACTTGAGGTTGTCCTTCATTAACTTCAACCTTAAATTCACGTTTCAAACGGTCAATTAACACTTCTAAGTGCAATTCACCCATTCCAGAAATCACTGTTTGACCAGAAGCCTCATCAGTTTTCACTTGAAAAGTAGGATCTTCTTCAGCTAATTTAGCCAATGACATTCCTAATTTATCAACATCTGCTTTCGTTTTTGGCTCAATAGATATACCAATTACTGGAGCAGGAAAATCCATAGATTCCAACACAATTGGAGCAGTCAATGAACTCATTGTATCTCCCGTTTTAATATCTTTAAAACCAACAGCTGCACCAATATCACCAGCCTCAATATAATCAATCGGCTGTTGCTTGTTTGCATGCATTTGGTAGATACGTGAAATACGTTCTTTTTTCCCTGAACGATTGTTCAGTATATAAGACCCTGCATCCAACCTTCCTGAATAAGCACGGAAAAAAGCCAAACGTCCTACGAAAGGATCAGTAGCAATTTTAAATGCCAATGCAGCGAAATCATCTTTTACATCTGGTTGTCTTGAAATCTCATTTCCTGTATCAGGATCTGTTCCATAAATCTCTGGTCTATCCAATGGAGAAGGCAAATATCTACAAACAGCATCCAATAAGAATTGAACTCCTTTGTTTTTAAATGCAGATCCAGCAATCATAGGAATGATAGCCATATCCATAACAGCGGCTCTTAAGGCAGCATGAACTTCATCTTCAGTAATTGAATTTTCATCTTCCATGAATTTCTCCAACAAGTTCTCATCATAAGATGCAACTTCTTCAATCAAATGAGCACGAGCCGCAGCAGCTTCGTCCACCATATTTTCAGGAATATCAATGATATCAAAAGTTGCCCCTTGCGTATCATCATGCCATACAATTGCTCTGTTTTTCACTAAATCAACCACACCTTTGAAAGTATCCTCTTCACCAATCGGCAAAACGATTTCAACGGCATTAGATCCTAGCATCTCTTTCACCTGCTTACAAACTTTTCCAAAGTCGGCACCTTGACGGTCCATTTTGTTCACAAAACCAATTCTTGGTACTTTATAATTATCAGCTAATCTCCAGTTAGTTTCTGACTGAGGCTCAACACCATCAACAGCACTAAATAAGAAAACCAAACCATCCAATACACGTAATGATCTATTTACCTCTACAGTAAAATCAACGTGACCAGGAGTATCAATTATATTAAAGTGGAACCCTTTAGTATCAGGTGTATCTTTACCATTTTCAACTGGAAATTTCCACTCACAGGTTGTTGCAGCAGAAGTAATTGTAATACCTCTTTCTTGCTCTTGCTCCATCCAGTCCATTGTAGCTGCCCCATCATGAACTTCCCCAATTTTGTGTGAAACTCCAGTATAATACAATACACGTTCTGTAGTAGTAGTTTTTCCTGCATCAATATGTGCAGCAATACCAATATTTCTAGTAAATCTTAAATCTCTTGCCATTTCGCTATCAATTAAAATCTAAAATGTGAAAATGCCTTGTTAGCTTCTGCCATCTTATGTACATCCACTCTCTTCTTTACAGCTGCTCCTTCTTCTTTTGCAGCTGCCAAAATCTCTCCAGCCAATTTCTGAGCCATCGTTTTTTCGTTACGCTTTCTTGAATAAGAAATCATCCATTTGATTGCCATAGAAACTTTACGATCTGGTCTAATTGGCATTGGAATTTGAAAATTCGCTCCACCTACACGACGACTACGTACTTCTACTTGAGGCATTACATTAGAAAGTGCATCTTTCCAAATTTCTAAGGCAGATTTCTCTTCTTCTCCCTTTTTTTCTTCTACAATGTCTAATGCATCATAAAATACTTTGAATGCTACTGATTTCTTACCATCCCACATTAGCATATTCACAAAACGTGTTGCTAATTGATCGTTAAACTTAGGATCTGGTAAAAGAACTCTTTTTTTGGCTCTTCTTTTTCTCATGTTTTCTTGAGTTTTTGTTCTTAAGCAAATCAATTTGATTTTGACTCTAACTTGCGAACATTAAAAATTTACTTCTTAGGACGTTTGGCTCCGTATTTAGATCTACGTTGAGTTCTTCCCTCAACACCAGCTGTATCTAAAGCTCCACGTACAATGTGATACTTTACCCCTGGTAAATCTTTAACTCTTCCTCCCCTTACTAATACTATCGAGTGCTCTTGTAAATTGTGTCCTTCTCCAGGAATGTAAGCATTTACCTCATTACCGTTAGTCAAACGAACTCTGGCAACTTTTCTCATTGCAGAATTTGGTTTCTTTGGTGTTGTAGTGTAAACACGTGTACATACTCCTCTTCTTTGAGGACACGAATTTAAAGCAGCCGATTTACTCTTCTTAGTGTTTTGGGTTCTTCCTTTGCGTACTAATTGTTGAATAGTTGGCATACTAATTTGTTATAAATTACGTTTATTTTATAATTCTCTAATTTTTTTAGAGAGTGCAAATGTACAATAAATTTCTATTTATTCACATATCAAGTAGTTAATTTTTAAAACAGTGTTCAAAATTGGGTTTTGAACTATTTTCAAGTAAGTTTGTACACTAATTAAGTTTCGTGAACAAATACCATCCCAACTTACACCTACAATATTGACCAACTCAAAAAAAACAACAGAAATAAAAAAAACACTCACCTATTTTATATATAGCTTGTTTTTATTTTCTTGTAATCAAATATCGTCACAAAACTATACTATAACTATAACACCAAGAGACAGCACCTATACTCCCATTTTTAACACAATAACCTACACTCCCAAACATTCTTCTCTTATCTCGATAAATAAAGAAGTTTCCGTTTTTATAAAAAAATTAAATAATAAAGGGTTTTTCTTTCCCGAAGTCAATATTGAGAAAAAAAATGACAGCGCTTACATTTCATATATCAAAACAAACAAAAGAATACAAACGGTAATTCTGAGTTTTACAAAAAAAAATGATACGCCCACATTTATACTCCTGAACAACGAAAACAAACTTATACTCCCAATAACCGAATTAAGCCCTACACTCAAAAAACTCTCTCAGTTCTATGAAGAAAAAGGAAGAGCTTTTACCGAAATACAATTGAACAACATCAAACTAACACACAATAAAATTTTTGCTGACATTGAAATAAACACCTCTAAGGTTAGGAAAATTGACAAAATAATCATCAAAGGTTACACTAATTTTCCAAAAAAATTCCTTAATCATCATTTAAAACTCAAAACGGGAACTACTTTCTACAAAGAACAATTATTAAAATCAAGTCTTTATTTAAAATCATTAAACTTCACTAAGGAATCAAAAACTCCTGAAGTACTTTTTACAGATGACTCTACTCATATATATATGTATCTTTCAAAAAAGAAATCAAATCGCTTTGACGGACTCATTGGTTTTTCTAATAAAAAAGACAACAAACAACTAGTACTCAACGGATATTTAGACATTGTTTTAAAAAATTCGTTTAACCGGGGAGAAAACATTGCACTACACTGGAGTAACAATGGCAATAATCAAGAACAATTCCGCTTTGAAACAACACTTCCCTATATATTCAATACACCAATTACTCCACAAATAAAATTTGACATCTACAAACAGGATTCTTCCTTTATCAATATAAAATCAGACGCTTCCTTCCATTACCGCTTGAATCATTTTTCTCAAATTGGAGTATCCTATAAATCAGAAACTTCAAATAATCTATTAAAAACGAACTTAAGCCAG
>Ga0105356_10001789_pt1 | contig 21484 bp, 17 predicted proteins | sample GOMGulsemesocosm_3_FD_83502 | JGI IMG/M metagenome (GOLD analysis project Ga0105356, IMG submission 83502) | Methane-oxidizing microbial communities from mesocosms in the Gulf of Mexico - GOM9D Gulf of Mexico | ecosystem: Environmental > Aquatic > Marine > Cold seeps | place: Gulf of Mexico... | reverse complement strand
GTCATTAGAATGAAGTTAAATAGGATGATAAGTCAGTTTAAAATAACATTTCCACTATGTCCAGTATTAAATAGTATCGGTCATAGTGGGTTCTGTGGATTCTAGGGAAGTACTCCCTGTGATGTCAATAACAGCGATTCTCAGGAATAAAACAGCGTTTTAGGAATTTGTTACTTTATCCACTTACTAAAACTAATTGCATCACGCTATGTGCATTAAATTAAAGTTTGTGTGTATTGCTACGTTATATTTACGTAGGAACACAATAAGAAGAATTAAAAAGCACTACATTATATTTATTCCAATCACCTAGCGTTAACTTACTCGTTTGATGATAAATGCTTACTTGTCCAATGTAATATTCTGACTTCAGCGCAGCAAGTCCTTGTTGAAAAAACCAATGAATGTCAGCACCTAAGTTTTGTTGCAAAAAGAAGGTGTCTTCTTCATGCTCTTTTTTTAGTTTCTCCAAATATTCTGGAATATCTTCTTCAAACATATCACACTCGAATTAATGTATAACGCCCTGCTAGTCGACTGTTTAGCGTCCTTTGAAGTGGCTTATTAGGTAGGCTTTACCACCAAGCTTAATGTTTTTATAACCTAAGATAAATAATATGCCACAGTTAACAATTGAAGTTAGAAATAAAATAGATGCAATGTAAGGTTGTTTACACCTAAACTCTTCGTGAAATAGAGAGAAATGACACTCACAATAACCGCTAGCTAAACTTGATGAAGAAAACACCCACATTAGGCACCACAAACCAGCTAAGCAAAAGAACAAAGAAAATGCTAGCTGAGTAATTCCTTTAGTTCGATGATTCATAAATTCCTTGAGACACATTAAGAGGCATTTAATTGTTGGCTAAAATGTGAAGCGGAACCTAGCCAACTGTAAAAAGTTCTGCTTGAATGGCTGTTAGGTTAATAGACTATTTAATCTTGTTATAGCCAATTCAACAGATAACTTTCCGTTTAAGACTAATTCCTTTAATTTTTCACTCTTATTTATAGTGATTTTATCTGATTTAACTGCAAGCTGTAATTGTTCAATAAATAAGGTTAATTTTTCATTATATGCATGCTCACATCGCTTTGATTCATTGAATAACTTATCTTTTATACTTTTAGAAAGATTATTGCGCTTAATGTCTTCTTTCCCCCCTGAACTACAAAGCTTTGATAAACCATAACCTAAAGCTCCTGCTCCTGCTGCACAACCAAAGACCCAACCAATAGGTGTTGAGGCAACGAAAAACCCTCCTAATACTGTGCCTAAAGTAGAAGATCCCAAAATAGTGCTAGCGCCAGCTAAAGAGGCAATTGTTCCAGCAGAAACAGCCCCTGCGGAAGCCGTAAAAGCTGTGGAGAGTAACTCTCCAGCTACACCAATTTTATCTCTACTTTTTAACTTATCTAATGCTAATAGATATTCTTCTTTTGATAATGACTGATTGCGTATAATGGGCTCTTGTGAATTCAGCACAGGCAGAGCATTTACTTTTATAGCTCTTTTTAAAAGATCCCAATACCTTTGTAACCAAAGGTTAATTGCTAAAACGTCATCTTTATTTAGCCCTAATTCCAAGTGAAGATGATCTGTTATATCTTGCTCTTCTTGAGATAAAGAACCATCGATTGCAGCAATTGTATAAACATCTCTAACAAGCAATAGCTTTAATTCATAGGACAGGCTTTTTATTGATAACTTATTGATGTCAGGTGTGTTTTCATAAAGAAGATCCAATTGTTCAATTGAAATACCAATAAGAAGCGCTTGAGATTTTATATACTCAAGCTCTTTAGGATGAAAACCATCCGAACCAGCAATATTTATCAAGCAGTGTAGATATCGATGTTTTGATAAATCATCAATAAACATACTCGCATTAGGCATTGCTTCTAGCTTCCCAATACTCTTTTAGTGCAAGAAAAATATTCTTAAATAGCAGGATAAAACTCTGTGCAGTTTTAAATATTGCTTTTACTGGATCATTTGTTTCAGCATCTAATTTAGCCCCTTCAAAAGCACCATACAACATAGCACAAGTTGATAATAATGGGCCAATCAATACCCCTAAAAAAGGGATGGAAGAAATAATTGCTGCTAGTATCGCACCGAGAGCAATACCTGTGCCTATGTTGATATTAGCCATAATAAAATCGTAAATCTGAATTACAATTATTTTACCAACAGAAACAACTTCTCCTGCAATAACTTTAGTGTGTTCCCACAGTTCTTCGAATCGAGTTACTATTTCAGGTGGTATACCGTAATTAATAAACTTTACCTTCACATCAGTAAAATCATAATCGATAGAGTCTGCATTAATCATTGATAACTCTAAAAGTGCTTCTTGCTTTATCATTTTTACTTTCCTTGTTTATATATACTTACTTACCGTTTATTTAAAATTTACATTAATTTGCAGTGGCTTGCGATTTTTCCGTTGTAATATCGAAAACGTCACGACCTGTCGTTTCATTGAATCGTAATATAAATAAAACATCAAAATTAATTTTATTATGAATTGATTGTTATTATTTACTTAAAGTGAAATATATAAGTAATGGTAATAAAACGGTTGTTATACTTGCTATAAAAAGAACTACTTTATTATTTAGGGATAGCTTTTCATTCTGCTCTACTAGTAATGTTTCAAGTTTTTGGTAGTGTTCTGATTGTTCTTTTGAATTCTTAGCTGAGTATACACATAATTCTTCACTAACTACTTTGATTGAATCATTTACTAGAGTGTTTGCTTTGTTCACCCTTTCAATATCTTGCCTAAGATCAATATGTGCATTTAAAGATTCATCTCTTAAAACACTAACCTTTTCAATAAATTCATGTGAAAATTCTGAAATTTGTTTTTTTGTTTCGCTTTTTAAATTATTGAGGATTGAATTTTGAGACTCTATTTTATTGTCGAGAGTATCAATAAAATCAGTATAGTTAGCTAATGTTCCTGCTAGATGTTCTGTTGCTTCTTTTGTTAACTCAGTTGTCTTTTTAATTTGACTTTCAACATTTGAGATTTTTTGTAATACGTTACCGCTTTTTTCTATTTCATTGGATTGCTTTTCTAAATCAACAATAATGTTATCTAATTTCTCTAATGCAGTTGACATGTTTTTTCCCTCATTACAGTTGTTATTCTTTTTATTTTATTTACTTTACGTTTTAGCAATATGCTTAATGAAAATTCATCATCTAAGTGTTTATTAAGTAGCTCTAAGATATTGTAATCTTCAAAAATTTGATGGATCGTCATCGTTAATTCGTTTTTACTATTAATTGTTAACTGGGACTTAATTATTTCAAGTAACTTCTCAACAATTATTAGCCTGTCACGACTAGGGTAATCTTTGATAGCAGTTAAGGAAGATATCAATCGATTTCTACCATCAGGGTCATCAAAATCTTTCAGTATTAACCTTATAACTCCACTAATAAAATTTAGCCCTACATTACTCATGTAGCTCTCTAAAAACCGACTAAGTTGATCCTTAACTGCATTTACGTCAGACGTGGAAAGCAAGGTTTCAGAAATCATATCTTTTTTTGCAACATAAAAAACATCAAACCATCGTTCAAATTCATGCGGATTATCAGCGATATGTTGAAGTAAATAACTAGATTCATTGAATCGAAAGTAGTTTTCTAATGTGTTTTTAAACTCATCTTTCGTCATATCTCCGTTTGATAGAGATAGGCATTGTTCATAAACATTTTTTAATGATTGTCTTCTGTTATATGCAAAGTGTTCGTATGACCAAAGTAATAGAATAACGAAATAAAAATGTAATTCTGATAACTGATGATTAAGCCTCCGTTCTACTAAAAGTTGGAAGCGCCCCGTGGGGGTCACTAGCAAATTTGAAATGCTAAAGTCGCTATCATATTTGTGTATTGTTTCTTCTAAAGCTCTCTTAACTGTCTGTTCGTTATGGTGGACGAATTCAACTTCGTATGTTCCATTATAAAAATCCTCAACAGTCCAATCACTTACAATTCCTATTTGCACCAAACGATATATTGCTTTTTGGACTTTGCCTTTCTCAGAGTACAAACTACGACTATCGACAAGTTGAATAACATCGCCATCAGGATGGTAATATGTTTGATACAATAGTTTTATTAACTTAAAGTCATCATTAATGGTCTCTAAACCATTAAGAAACATAAAAAGATTTGTATTTATGTCGCTTTTGCTTTTCTTTAGAGATGCTTGATGATTTTTTAGTTCTTCTACTGTTATATCAGGTGACCATAGTTCATTGATTTTTTGATAATTTTCAGGACTTAACAAAACAATGCAATCTGCTGGAACATCTATAAATTGAAGCTTATCTCGACCTGCTCTTCCCGCTTCTTGATACAGTGCTTCCATAGAACCTGGCATGCCGTGGTGGATAGTAAATGCAATATTCCCTTTATTTACACCCATACCAAAAGCTTTTGTGGCTGTTAATAAGTGATAGTCATTCCTTTTAAAGCCCTCTTGAACTACTTTCTTGTATGCCTCAAATTCCGCACTAGACATTATAGGGTTATTATTATTCTTTGGTATGCTTCCAGAGTAGTAATGCACAACTTCATTCAATTGACCGCTAAGTGCTCCAGCAAGGGGGTGACAACCTTTGACACCATTTACATGAGGGGTAAATATGATCCCACACTTTCTTTGATCACTACTATCTTGTTGCCATTTCTGTTTTAGCTGCAATACAAGTGTTGATAAGGCTTCATCTTTATTACCTTGATCATTAATAACATCAAAACTGAGCTCTTCTCTAGTGAACTTCAGAGGTGTTTTCACGTTAACATCATTAATATTAAATTCGCTCTGGATATCTTTGAGTACATTGACTGATGCTGTTGCTGTTAAGCCGATATAAGTAGAGTCCGGTGCAAATTTATTAATAGCATTAGCTAGATTCAAATAAGAAATTCTGAAGTCATGCCCCCACTCAGATAAACAATGAACTTCATCAATTACGGCATAAGCAAATGTACTGAAATTATTGAGTTTTAATAACTCTTGTCTAAACGCTTTACTTTGAAATCGTTCTGGTGAGATGTAAATAAAGAAATATTTACCTCGCGAGAACTCAGTTTGAACACGTTCTTTTTCTGAGGCACTTTGATCGCCTGTAATGAAGTTAGTTCTTGATATATTAATAGAATCGAGGTCAATCTTTTGGTCATACATTAATGATTTTATTGGACATACAACGAAACTAACTGCTGGCTGTAAAATAGCAGATAACTGGTAACAAATTGATTTACCGGAGCCTGTTGGTAACAAGCCTATCGTGTCATTTCTGGTTAGGGCTGAGGTAATAATACCTAATTGCCCTTCCCTAAATGATACATTTTCAACATAAGGCAAAAATAAGTTTTCTAAGAAAAAGGTTAAACTCGCTTGATGAGGGCTACCTTCTCCTACTTTTAATGAATACCTGATAGGTGAAGATGTTGATAACTGAAAGTGATCATACTCCCTGTATTCAACTCCTTTTATCGAATTACTATCTTCTGAATCATAAAATTTAAACTCATCTAAATAATGAGTTCTGACAAAGATAATATCTGGATTGGTCTGAAAGTCATCTGTAAACCTTTGGAACAAACTAAAGTCAATTTTCAATGTATTACTGCTTGAGAAAGCTTCTTGCTCTCCCAAATATTTAATTGAATATTGTATGGGTTCAAATTCGATGTTTTGTAAAGAAAGTAAGTTTACAAACCATAAAGAGAGATCTTCAATCGCGAGCTTAGCGAAATCGTTTGTATCATGACACCTGATTTCGATATTCCATTTTTCAGCTAATGATAAATCACCACTTTCTAACAATTGAAGTAAGACAATTTGCAGTCTCATCACGGCGGTAGCTACTAAGTTTAATGCAGAATAGTTTCTAGTTGTCGAAGCCGCTTGTTTATAATCACTTAATGTAATTGCGTTAGGCTCACTCTCTTTTCTTTGTTCATCATTCGCAAATGTTGCGTCCAGATAATTTAGCAACCATTTCATTTTTTCTTTAAAGGAATTGTTTTCCGTGCTTATCTCTGATGTTGTTAACCTGAGAGTTTCAATCCCGTATTTTTTCGCATACGAATCTCTAACGCCATCAATTTCCTGGGCATTGTTATGTTGCTGACCATCAATTTCAATGATTAAAGAAGCTTGAGGTAAGTAAAAGTCAACGTATTGATTATACAAGGATTCAACAAAAACCTGTGTAATGTCAAAAAGTTTGACTTCGGGGATGATTAGATTTTTTATAAATGAATAGTCACCTAAATACTTATTAATTAAATCATCGTAGAAATGCTTTGCCGGAACAAAATTTGAAGCAATGTCCCCTTTAATGATTCGATTCCAATGGAGAGGCTTATTATCAATTAACGCATTGTCACTAGAGCTAAAATGTTTAAAGTCATCAACTCCAAGCTTTGCCCTTAAATATCGTGAACATAGACTAGGCTTACCTCTCTGTAATATATTTTTAAGTATATAAATAGCAGGTAAGTAAGCTGAACGTTTTAATTCAGATGCTATTGAATAAGATGAGATGTTTTGTACTATAAAGTTGTGATTAGTATAACTGTAATTGGCACTATAACTTTTTGATACCTTATTATATTTTCCTTTTAATACAAGGCTCTGGCTTTCGTTAACTATTTCGAAAAGCTTCCCTAGCCTTTTATTTTGATAGGCCGATTCATGAGAGTTTTTTGCTAACAATGTTTTGACCAGGGTAAATATATATACTCTTGCTTTAGGGTAATCTTGATGTAAGGCTCTGGTTATCTCATTAGTAGTAGCGCCTGTAGTCAAAACATCATCAAAAATAAGGATACTCACTTCTTTATCAAAATGTAGTTCGCTTGAAGTTGAATATAGGCCTTTGATTTTTCTTAACCTTTCATGCCTTTTTAAGGTGGTCAACTTTACCGTCTTTTGAGATTTACTTAAAAAAGAAGGTTGATATTCAGCTCCAATTTTTTCAGCTAATAACTCGGCTAATGAGCACAAGTCGTTTTTTTTGGTAATCAACTCATCGTGACCTAATGCTCTTACAACAACATCCACTTTCGGCAGGTATTCAGCTAATTGATTAAGCAGTAAAGACCATTGTTTCAAACCTTCATTTTTATTGGATTTTAAATCTAATAGTTTTTTTCTAATTTCACCTTCGTAATACCCAAGACAATAATGATTGTCCTGATGAACAAGGAAATCACTTTTTATTTCATTACTTTCAAGTGAAGCATCAAATAAACCAAGAACGTCTTCACCAATATTTTGGTAACTTATTTTAGTTACACTTCGTTCGTTAAATACCCCCCATTCAACGCCAAAGAATTTACAACCAGCATTCTTAGCCGTTAAATAATCAATATCTGACTCGCCGATGTAAACACACTCATCAGCTTGAAGGTTAAAATGAGATAGGCACTTTTCTAATCCCTGTGAAGAAGGTTTTTGCGTAGATACATCATGTTGACCAACTATGTAATTGAAGTTTAACTTATGATGTTTTAGAGCTCTTTCTATGTAGCCTTTCGGTGCACTACTGACTATTGCATATTTAATATTTAGCTTATGCAATTCCTCAAGCATTTCTTTTACACTTGGGTACAGAGACGTTTGGTGGAGGTTCTTTAATACACCTCCCCAATTGTTACTGTCCATCCAATTCTTTATATTGCTTGAATCAACTATCGTAAAATCAAAGTTGAACACTACACATCTAATCAAAGCAAAGTCCCTTGCTCTTTATCTACTGAAAAAAGCTCATTCTCTTTAAGGTGAAGTCTTTCAACTATTTTTGCGTATGAAGTCCTAGTGTATGCTTCAACTTCAGGGTCATTATATAAGGAAATGATGCCTGAAATTTGTTCAATGCTTTTATCTTGATAGCCACTTTTCGTATGGTCAGGGACATAAATCAAGCGGTTTTCATCTTTAGCTGCATTCACAGCGTGCATTGTCCCTCCATCCTTTGCTGTTTCAATTGGAAATACGGCTAAAGAAAGTCCTGTCTGAATTCGATCTCGTTTTACAAATAAAGGCGGTGTCACTTTTATGCCTGGTGCATTTTCGGAGATAAGGAGACCGCCTTGAGACAATATATTATTAGCTAAGTCTCTATTTTTAACTGGCTGGACATTTTCTACATCAACTAAAACAGCAATTGTTTTACCATTACAACGAAGACATTCTTCATGAGCGATTGTATCTATACCTATAGCAAGACCACTAACAATCACAAAACCTGAAGAGGAAAAATAGTTTGTTGTTTTTGCGGCAATGGCCTTTCCAAGCGGGGTATTATTTCTTGTTCCAATGATTGCAATACTTCTATTTTGGGAGAGTAAATCAATGTTTCCTCGACAAAATAAAAGTGGTGGTGGTGATTTGATTAATCGGAGTGACTGTGGATAATGTTGGCTGGTTATTGATATGACTTTGATACCTCTTGCTTGAAGAGATTCAATAACTTTTTTAGATTGAGCTATGGCAAGTTCAAAAGTGCTTTTATTAAGATTATCTGTAAGAACTTTTTTGTAACGTGATAAATTAGGACTTTTTACTAATACATCAAAATCAATTTCTAACAAGGTATTAGCATTTAAATTATTAAGGTACTGTATTAATTTAGATATTGCTGCGTTTCCTACACCCTTTATTCCTTTAAGAGCAAAAATTTCACATTCACGCATTATTCAATATTTCCATATAATTAAAATTAAATTCTATAACAACACCACAGAAGAAAGCTTTCTAATACTTTGATTTAAGATGTTTTATAGGATATTTAATTATTACAGATCTATAATATTAAACTAGTCTTTTCAAGTTAAAGAATGTAATTAATAGTATTGAACAGACATTAATTACAAAATGTTTTCAAAAATTTAAAAGGTAGCCTTTTCCTGATAACAGAATTCAACCTCATTAGTAATTGATAGCAACATCTATATTCCCTAAAAAACTCAGGCCACTAATTAAATGTTGTGCTACAAAGACCATGTACCAGATAATGATGGATGAGGTTCGCCTTTGAATTAATTGTGCAAGGCATTAATCCCTCTTCGTCCATATATAATAATACAGCCTACAATAAGCAATATAGATAATGCCCAAGACTGTGATGTATTTATGCATCCACCTTGTTTTGTTAGGTATCTCTTTGTTCTTGATAAAGTGGTTCATAGTAATGATGCAGCATTACATCTAAAAATATTTTTAATTTTATGGTTAAATCTAAGCAAACTTCTTCTTTAAGGCCTTTTGCAGAGTGCATTACATCGTTGCATCTTGCTATATAGATAGAATCAAATTCGTTCAAGGTTTCCTCACTGAAGCCGTATTCTGCTAATACACCTTTTATACTTTTATAGTCACCTTTTCATTTTTTAGTTTCTTGCATCGAAGAATTTTTCTAGCCGTAAAATACTCAAGAGCTCGATAAAAGTTTGCAAATGCTTCGTTAATGAAAGAAATATTGAAGAAGCAATTATGTAAATTGAATATCCCCTTAATATACTCGCTAATAAATACGTCATCTCTTTCTTTTCCTAATGCAATCATAATCTTTAGAACTTGCCATGACGTTTCTCGTGGTAAGGGAATCATTTCTTCATCAAATTTATAGCCGGATGGCTTATGAAGAAATTGAAACTCCCCAGTCGATTCGACACTATTTGACATAAAATATGGAACGGGTGAAACCAGTTGAAAATCCCAAGAAAAGTGGCCTAACGAGGCAACATTAAGAGCAACAACATAAAAAGAGATTACAGAATGGGCTCTTCCCATAAAAGATCCTTTATCTTCTTTAGGGAGGCTTTCAACTGACAACATAAAGCTGTTTTTTTTAACTTCCGATATTGAAAGTAACGAGCTAGGACTTGACATCAATTCAAAAGAATTAGTGCTTAAAATATTATGATGGCTAATGATTTTTGCTTTTAGAAACATTCGAGACTCTAGGATTGAGATTGTAATAGATTATTGATATAGCTTAATAAAAGAAGAGCCATAACAATTATTTAATTCACATCAATATCCCATATTATCAGATGATTAGAAACCGTAACCATCATTTTTCTTAAATAATTGAATATCACTTGAAAGTATCTATAACATCAAAGGAATATTCATTAAAAATATATAGCAAAAACTTTGCCTAATGTCTCCAATACGCTGTGAAGAAGTCATTGTTACTTTAAGAGTATTGGTCACGAAATAATCTCTAGGGTAATGATAACTAATGCCACTGAAAAGCCGTTAGGTTTTTTGAAATAATGAGTTTCTAAAGTTGAATTCAAAGTGCATGTATTGGACTGCTCAATGGGGAGTAGCTACCACTTTGCGGACATTAGCGATACAGCTAATTGGATCGGTTGGATTAGATTATGTATCTCTAAAACTAACTTTAGCGGCTTGATAGGTTTCTGTTACATATCAGGGTATTCGTTATGAGAAAAAACTACTTCTTTTGATTGATTATATATTAATGAATTAAATTTCTTAACTCTATCATCGGCTAACGCTTGATTTTCCACATTCGAATATGAGCCGTACAAACAAACTTTTGGAGATAAAGGAAATATAAAATCTGTAGTTTTCATCCTAAGGCCTGGTAGGTATTTGTCGCTATCAACATGTTGATTAAGTAAAACTACGGGGTGATCTGAAGTGATGAAACATATTCCATTTGTATGTAAAAGACACCAGTTTCTAGCATTAAATTCGGGAATACAATCAACAGAAAAATTTAATGCCATACCTATTAGTGCCTCTTTAGGTATATTCAAATCTTCATTTAGAAGTTCAATAACACTATCTTCACTCATATTTTTAAATCTTGATGGTATATCCTCTCGTTTCATATTATTAAAAATATGGCTTTTTATAGAACAACTCAAAATTGACTCATCTAACTCACGCATTTTAGGCGTGCGAGATAGCATAAACGATAAAAACTTAGCAAAAATGTAACGTTCGGGATTTGTAATTGCATTAATACCAAGTGACAATATTCTATCCAATATGGGCTTAGTCTCCCCCTCTATCACCCCGAGTAAATCCTCTACATAATTCTTATCAATCCCCTCTGTGTCTACAGTATAAAAATAGGATTTATGAGCAGCGTTCACTGGTGCCTTTTTCTTTTTAACATCATTTTCATGAATCCAAAGATATGGTTCTATTTTTGGACTATTACTTTTACATACGAATTTTTTCAGGTAAAACTGAGGGACATAGTGTTGTTTTTTCTTTTCAGCCATTTTTTTTACCTTCTTCCTTGTAGAAATGTCTCATTAAGAGGCAAATAATAATTGGCTAAAATAAGAGACGCAGGAGCAAACACCAACTGTTATTTGTCCTTTTAAGTGACTTGTTAAGTGCCGATTACACTAAAATCCAATTCCCATCCTTTTCCAATCTCGCTCCCAACTCTCGTAAGATCCTAAACACTCGAAAATTTCTACACGCTCGTCTTTGTAAATTTCAGGGTTATCTTTTAGCAATTCATTCTCAGCTTTTATTGCTAAGTAATTTATAAATTTTGCACGTTTTTCAAACTCTCGCCAAGTAGCTATAGCACACCAACGATGTTCATTAAGAGGTGTTTCTTCGGATAAGTCTTTTGTAGATTGGTTGATCAAGTGAATATATTGCTGGTAAACGAAAGCTGCACTTTGAATCAACCTAGAAGCGTGTATTACGTCTTGCAGTATTACTAACGGCTCTGATTTTGAAGCTGCTTCCTTTAATTGGCTTGATAGACAAGTATCCAAATTAATTTGGACATGCTCTTCCAGTGGTTTAACACTGTTTATGGAAAGTACATTTACTCTTTCAAAACTATTTTTGATTCTCTCCATATGCTGTTGAAAAGCTAGAGCTTCAACTTGTTTTTGATAGCTTTTTCTTTGTTCTTTTAGCTGCTGTCGAACTCCACTATAAGCGAGAAAGGCAACTAATGGGCCTGTAGTTCCGCCAATAAAAGACCCAAAACTAGCCCAGTCAGATTGTTGGTGAGATAAAAATGGGATAAAGAACAAATTAAAATGCACAAGATAAAGCAGAAGCATTAAGCAAACTGATATCAAAACGAATATAAAAAATGAGCTTAATTTTGGCACATGAATCCTTTAGGCATTTAACGCCCTGTTAAAAGGCAAAAAATAGTTGGTTAAAATTAGCGAAGAAGGAGCAAAGCCAACTATTTTTTGTCCTTGTTTAACAGCTTGTTAGGCTTTGTTGATACCTTCCATTTCGACTTTCATGAGTTCTTCCGACTCTTTTAATATGGAAGCTGCTCTTTGAGTATTTTCAGTGTCAGATTTACTACCTGATTGAATGTTCTTTAACTCTAAGAGCAATAATTTTTCTATTTCATCCAAAAAGAACGCGTGATGTGAGCCATCAACATCTTGCTCAATTAATTCAGAGTAACTTGGAAGTACAGATTTTAGTAAACTGTCACCACCCTTAAAACTAAAAAACTGTTCAGGATTATCTATACCTTTTCTTATAACGTCCATTTTAGTAAAAGCGAGGAAAATTATAGTTTGATAAGCAGAATAATATGCCCACGCTAAATCAGAGATAAAAGGACGACATTTTTTTGCTGATTCTAGATTAAAATCAGTAAGTTTTAAATCACCACCAATAGTTTCGAACATTGCTCTCATCTTTGGGTTTTTTACTGACTCCTTAGATGACGCATTAAATTTAACAATAGCCATTGTGTTAACTAGATATACACCTTTGCTTAATTGCGATTTAGCTTCCCAAATTTGTTCAATTGCTTCGATTTGTTTTTCATACATTTTAGTCTGGCGGTTTACCAACCCTGACAGTGCACCCGTTTGCAAAGCATTAATCTGCGCTTCTTTTGTTCTAAGCTCAGATTGTAGTCCAGCTAACTTAGTATCAAATTCACTTTTTACGCTTTGTGTTAACCTAACAGAAATTACCTTTCTAAATAGATACAACACGAGGGCAAGTAGCCCTGAACTAGTTAGACCTGGAATCCAGTCATATATACTAATCATAAATATCCATATTTAATTAAAAGCCAACGCCCCATTAAGAGGCTAAAAATAGTTGGTAAAAATAAGCTACGAAGGAGAAAAAACCAACTGTTTTTTGTCCTTTTAAACGACTTATAGCTATTAACCTAACTTGCAATCATCAATAGCGTCTAAAAACGTAATTTTTTTATCAAAATTACCTGAGTTTTTAACCAAGTTTACATAAAACACCCATACATTTTGGAAAAATTCGGTTAACTCACCAATTTCCGCAGATGAATGCCCATGATGTAGGTATTTAGAACGAAAACCGTAAACACTCTTTAAGTTCTTAATTATAGCTTTTCGTTCAGCCAATTCATTTGAAGTAAAAAAAGCTAATCTTTCAGCTATATTTTGCTGAATTGGTTCATTTTCACTTCTCAGAAGAGTGCTTTCTAACGCTGATAACATGTAAACTAGCTTTTCTAATGGATCAGAGGTAAACGCTGCTTTTGAGTATAAAAATGCCATATTTAACACCGTACTTTCAAAGTCTGTAGGGTTAGTCTTGGTAGCAATTTCTGAAATCAAATTTAGACCACAAGAGTTAAACATTTTTACATCTTCTTTACTTATTCCCCAGACTTGAGATGAGCCGACATCTAATAATCCACTGGAAATACTGTTATTATCCTCGCCAAAATCAATTACCAATTTATATTGTTCAAGACTTTCTGTCCCTTTAGCTTTAGACACGCATTTAACATCAGGGATAAGCACAGTCCCAGAGTATATACCTAGTAAATCAGTTATCCTTTTAGTTTCGTTTAAAGCAAAATCTTTTGCATAGTCTGGTTCGCATTCTAATTGTAATTCAACAACCGCATACCCTTGAAATTCTTTACGAAACTTTAATAAATGCTGCTCTGCGAATTTTATGTGCTCCTTACTTTCAATTTTTTTAGGGTTTGGAGCCATTTTATCAATCATATTTTTTGAATAATTTTTGATAATAGCGTTACAGAACTCAAATTCTTCTTGTACAGCCGTTCTGGCAATGGGAACTCGAACGGTAATAGGCTTGACTACCTCTGCAGCTTCGTCACATAGGAAATCTGTAAAGCTTTTATGCTCACCGTGTGATTCAAACTTTTGTTCTAACCAAATAAATATTTGTTCCTCAATAAAACCCTGACTTAGCTTTTCTCTAAAAACATTTATGCGTTGTATTGATTCGGCTAATTTTAATAGTCCTTGGTAATTCTCTCCATCAAGCGCATACCTTTCATTATTTAAATAAAATATTCGCCCGACAATATTCCCTCTGTAATCAGATATAGACTCTTTTAAATCGCCAATAATATCTTTATCCGTAATATTAGCGGCAACGTGAATGTCAGAGTTAGCTGTGACGGTATTTCGACGAATTTGGGGAGATTTTTTAATTAGTGACGTAAAAGCACTCGCCTTTTTATTGAAATTTTCTTTTGCTGAGGGATGAATATCAAACATGCCACGTCCTTAATAGCTAAAAGCTTATTATGGAGACTTCTCAGTAATGCCCGCCCCATAAACTTTAATTTATTTTGATTAATATCCCATAATTTCAAAGCATTAGAAAGTATATATTTTTATATTTTTGTCAGACCTTGGATATTACTGAGACTTCTCAGTAATATGACACGAATAATTCATTAGAAAATATAGGGCAAATAATTTGTGCTTAATGTCTTCTCTATAGCGCACTTTAAAGACCTTTTAAAGCATGATTTTCGTGTGGTTTTTTGAACCTTTCGAGTGAGAAATGAGCGTGGAGTGGATAATACTATCGTGCCTGCATATAAAGTAATCCGATCTACGATCCAATAGGCCTACACCAATACAAAAGCTGAAAATATAATGAAAAAGATCAGAATCAACAAATAATTGTCTAATCGACGTTATCGGTATTTTTAAAGGCTGTTGCCGCCTAAATTGTTAAGCAGCTGCTAAATTGTATCAATATTTGATCCAGCATTTGCACCTAAAACTGATCCGGTTCAATCAATTGTAACTCATTAAAATTTAGCTGTAATATCAAAAAAGGTGGTTCAATATTCACTGCAATAAATTGGTCTCAGTGGATCACTTTTGGATGCAATTTAACAGCCGCTTAAGCGGACTAAAATAATTGGCTATAAAATGTCGAGAAGAGAAACGTAGACAAACTGTTACGTGTACATGTTTATTTGCTTGTTATGTAACCACTTGCACTATAATACCGCCCATATAAGCTTCATCCGCATAACACTTTACTTCATCTATATAGCAAATTTTAGAGTCTAGACATTCATTGGTTTCAGCATAAACAGCAATAAGGCCACCATGCATACCTGCATTGGAAAAACTTAAGATTCTCCCACTTTCATCAGAGGCCTTTTCAACACAACGAGAACAAACATAGGTTGGATAGCGGGAATGAAATTCCAGGTCAGTTTTGCAAATTGGGCAACTATAATCAATAACTTGCATCTAAATATCCTTAATATCCTTAATATCAAACACATCATAAAAGGGGATGTACAGCCACCCAATCATCATTAACCGATTGATATATATCGTATTATGTAGTCATAAAATCATCTAATTCATTATGATTTTTTATGAGCTTATTTTTATTTACACCATGTTCTTCTGCTAGTTCCAAGCTTAATTGAAGTAAGCATTGGTTATTCTCTAACTTAAACGCTGCTACAGTTATATCACCAAGTTTTTTGAATTTTTTCTCAATTTTATCGATAACAATCATAGAGGCTTCATCTAACTTACTCTGGTAGCCTTTTATTTTTAGCTCTATCGCTTTTTTATCTGATGAAAGTAGTGATTTACCAACGCCAGCAAGTAAAGTACCTGCGATACTACCGACAACAGCCCCTAAAATAGGTATAGGGATTAGTGTTTGTCCAATGGCTGTACATACACCTACAACCGCAGATTCAGCACAAACAATCAAACCTAAATCTATGAATTGAGATTGAGTTATTTCACCATTTTTATACTGCTGAATTAAAGCGGTAACACCTTTAGTTGCGGTTACAACCGCACCAGCGAAAGGTGCTGCCATACCTGCATAATTAGTAAGACCATATATCGCTGCACCAGATAGGCCACCTATTCCAGCGTACTTTGAAGTATCAATCCCTAACTTTTCCCAGTCATCAGATGAATAATCACCAGCAAATATGTTTTTTCCATCTTTATAATTACTATAAATGTTTTTAGTTAGAGCTATACCTGCACCAACAGCAGCACCTACAATTGCTGCTTGACCTAATCCTTCTAAATTAGGTTGGTTTTCATCTATAGCAGTATTTTTTTCATCAACTGCCTTTTGATGAATCTCATCCTTGATTGCAATATTATCTTGATTTAGGCCATCTACTTGTACGTCTAAAGTTTGTCCCGCTGTATTAATTTGTACATCACTGTAGCCTACCTTTCCTGCCCGAACCACATCCTCAAATGATCTTCCTGATGTAGCTTCAATGGAATGTGCTTTTTCTTTTATTGCTCGAATTGTAGTTTCTTTGAAATTCTCTACATTTTCGCCATTAAGGATTTTTAATACGGTTTCATGTGTATCTTTGGGGATATGATAATAGGAATCGTCTCTGCCGAAATAATCATACTTTTCCATGTGCTCTAAAACATGACGAAGGTTATTATTCGCACCATTTATAAATTTTGCTTGAACTTGGATTCCATCGATAATGTAATCTTCTGGTGCGGTTCGCCCTACTCCTTCAAATGTGGCTGAAAAGTTTTTAGCAACATCAACTTTTTGAGCTAATGCTTCTTTAGCATTCCGAATACCTACTTCAATCTTCTCTGCTATTTCGCCATGCTTTGTTAGATCACTACCTAAGATATTTTCAGGTCTGGTCAATTCTTCACGAACTTTATCTATTTGATCCGTAGCAAAAGTAAAAGCATTATCCTGCTTCTCAATCGCACGAGATAAATTGTCCTTAATTTGCTGGAGGCCTTCTGTTAAATCAGCTTCTCTAGCTACATTCAATTGATCTACAAGTGACGCTGACAATTGGTCTTCTAAGTTGCTCTCATCTCTCATTTTAATTCGCTTTTTTGTTTAAAATTACAGATAATGATTGTATGTGATTAACTAAACTAGCTAGCAGATCTTTATGATTGGATTCATATTCTTTATAATCGTTTGGAGCACTATTTGTAAGCTCAAATAATATTTTTTCAACTCCGCTAGAATGAGTCTTAGTTAATGAAATTAACTGCCTTATATTTTTAAGCCCTGTTCTAAATTCAGCAATACCTTGTTGTAGCTTTTTATTAACACTATTCGCCTCATTGGCAATTTTTTCATTTTTACTTCTTTTCCAATAAATACCGCTTGCTAGACTTGCAGCACCAATCGTCCAGCCAATTGGGCCAGCTAAAGCTAATAAGGCTCCGCCTCCAGCCATACCACCACCACCAGCAGCAACAGCTCCACCTCCTAACCATGCTAAAGCGGCATTAGTCGCAGCAGCACCTCCTAATGTACTAATGGCAGTTCCTGTTGATGCAATACCAAAAGTAGAAGCTACGGCCATTGCAGCCGTAGGTGCAAAAGCAGCAACGCCCGCACCAACCGCAACACCACTAGCACTTCCTTTTGCTGCTTGGATAGTAGTATCTACATCTTCAGTCTCCAACTCTTTAAATACAGATCTGAAAGTAGAAAAGTCTGACTGATATTTAGAGTAACTCTTATCTAATGATTTAGGAGAATTAGCTAATGAATTTATGAATAATTCAACCTCAGATATGATTTTTGAACTGATAGAAAACCTTAGAGAGGTCAACGATACCGCTGATTTCTGTAACTTATCAGCCTTCTTATTATAATCAATTTCACTTAGCTTTAGTCGTGCCAAAGCATTATCTTTTAAATCACCGTTCAACATCTTAATTCCTTGTAATATTTAATATCCATATCAGTAATGAGATAGGACGAGTTAACCATGTACCTTAAATTTCTATATCTTTCATGTACAAATTTTATAACTGTCAAATACTAGTTAGTTACAAAACGCTGGCACGTTTGAAATTACCGTTAACATCAAAATAATGTTTATGTAATTTATGCCTAGCAGCTTCTATTTTAGTCAAAATTTCTTCGTTGATAACATCACCCAGCAATACTAGACACCTATCTCCTATGTCATCATCCATTATTTTCTTAGCTGTATATCTACATGTTTTAAATACTATTTCACTATCAGAAATTTTATTAGCAACAATAACAACAGAGCCAAATTTTACCCCTGTAAAAGCATCAAATCCTACACTAGGAATAGTTAAATCAAAAATAGCATTTTCGTTATTAAATATTTCACTGTGCCTTCTAAGTTGGCAATTATTCAAGAATTTCACAACCACTCCTTTTTATATAACAATCAAAAAAACATTAAAAATACTTTTAGTTTGGACGTATGTTAACGGTAACAACTACTGATGCATTCTTTGCAAAGATATTAAATACAATTGCTATGCATGTTTTTTGAAATGATGATATTAAGACTAAATTGATAATAAGTATAATTTTAAACTTAATGGGGAACCATCTTCCATGTGGCTGATTTAATCGACTATATTTGTTAACAATCCATTGTAATAAACTGACTATAAACATTATTGTGGTTATGTACAACAATTTAAATTACGCACTTTATAAATGATATATCAATCACTTACTCCGTATTTATTGACTGAATTCAAACATTATAAGTAAATATGTCTCTATATAAAGCCAGTATTAACATTAATCGAGATAAGGAAAAGTAAAAATATGTACTAAGGGAGTATGCATCATTTATTAGCTAAGTGGATGGTTGATATTACTACATTCTATTACAAAAACTTACCGGAAACGCCTCTTTACATGTGTCTTACATAAGCTACTTATAGACATTGAGCTTTTCAATTCGTTACGTCAACTTAGGCACTTTTTTGACGTTAGTTTTTGGTTAGAGCTAAGTTTGCAGCATTCATTGTTCTAAGGTCGCCAGCTGCCACAGAAGAGTCTTTAGCAACGGTAAATTTTGGTCGCTTATGATACGGACGTTCCCCACAGATATAAATATGCGTTGTTTGACTCTAAATATTACCAATTAATCGAATAACCTAAACAAAGCGGTCATTTAGAATCAAATTCAATTATCGCCTTTGATTACAGGATAATAATTTACTTTCCATTAAAATATAGTTCTAGGATATTCTTTCTTATGGTGCCTACTTTTAAGCTGACATCATTGCACAACATGGCTAATGAAAACTTTTCTTCTGGGAAGCGGATATAATATGTTGAAGTTCCAAGCCAGCCACCTCCATGGGCAAAGGATTTTTTCCCAACGGTTTCACCAACGAACTGACCATTGGCATAGACACTTCCTCTGTTTTTATGATTACTATTTGGCTTATTCATAAGCTCCATTAGTTTTATAGGACTTTTACCAACTTTAGGAGTGTAAAAATTCTGATCCCATTTAAGTAAATCATCTAGATTGGTGTGCAGACCACCATCACCAACCCAAAATAAATTGGTCATATCAGTGATATAGTTACCATCCTTATTTTTCTTATAACCTGTAGTGCGGTTTTTTACAATCTCGACAGGATCATCGCTAAAAAATGTATTGGTCATATCAAGTGGTTTGAATATTTTCTCATCTGCATAGTCACGTAAGCTTTTACCTGATACTTCTTCAACCAGCATTGACAGTAAAAAATAAGCAAGGTTGCTATACTGCAACTTATGGTTGGGTTTAAGGGCAAGCGGTACAGTTTTAACCACATCATAAAACTCACTTATCGTCAGGTAATCTTCATTACCCAATCGAAAATCGTCCCCTGCCACAGATTTGAGGTCAATACTATTTTTTGCTTTTTGCCCCTCATATGAGCCAGCGATCAGGTCGTAATCACCCATGCCGCTATAATGACCGAGCATAGACCGAATAGTAACTATTTCGCCATAATCATTTAGCTCTTTTAGGTAAGTAGTAATATTAGCATCAAGGTCAATTGCACCTTCTTCTGCCAACAATAGAACAGCCATAGCAGTAAACTGTTTTGAGACAGATGCCATACGATGCACCTGCGTGCCGTCTAATGGTACATTCAACTCTAGGTTGGCAAGACCGTATCCAGCTTTATGGACAAAAGAACCGTCCTTGATTAATCCTACATTGCAACCTGGTGAATTCTGTTGTTCTATACTAGAGAATATTTTATCAATACCATCACTGAAGTCTGATCCAATAACCGAACCAGATATAAATAACCCTACAACAAATGTGAATATTTTTATATTTTTCATGGTTTTCCTTAACAAAGACATAAATTTTAACGTTATTGTTATTATCTTGAACTAGTGCCGATCCTAGACTACAGATGTTGAAATTAACAGATACTTATTGGTTCATTTGATCTAAATAACAGCCAATACTTTGGGGCAAGATAACTATGCACAAAATGGTCTTGAATTCGAATTTATTACTGATAGCTTCACCCCAAATTACCATTAAGAAATTAAATATCAACGGCACCGAAATCTCAGAACGGAATATCATCGTCAAATTTAATAGCTGGCTCCATTCCCAAAACCACTTTTTTTGAAGATGCTTTACTGTTATCAATCAAACACAACGGAAAGCTTACGCATCTGTTTAATGCGACATTATTGGCTAACACAGTTAAGTTTTCGCAATAATAAACACTCTGTTCGCAACTATCGCAAAATCTAGTGTTCTCTTGAGTTGTAATGGTTAAATCTTTCCATTTTTTTTCGCACTTATATCCCCAAATGCAATTTCTTATTCCGGTTGTATTCATTAATTTCTCTTGAAGTGTTTAAAAAGTTAAAATAAATTACTGGATCTATTCATAATTACAATGAACTCTTTTTATAGGGGTGATTAACATATAAGTGATGTTGTGCTAAAAATAATGTCATGAGCCTTACCTACCAATATCATGAAAATCACCGTTTGCTGACATCCAAATACCATCTCCTAAATAGCCTAACCCTCCATCACCGCTAGAACAAGCTGAGTAAATATCGAGTAAATCACTAGATGATGACTTGTATTTAATTTCATTTTCTTGTCTTAACTCATTAGTCCTTTGTCTGTGCCTCCTTGATGCTTAAAGTAGCAATCTAAATTTTCGTCACCATCTGAAAAGCTAGTAGAGAACCTCAGTATCCCTTCGTAAAGGTTAAAAATAGTATGTGCTAGTGAATGCCTTACCACTCTCCCTTTTGTTAAAGAGTGTTCATAAAGGCTATAGGAACGTATCACTTTGTTAGTTTGTTTAGGAATAACCTGAATGTCGATTCCATTTTTTCTACAAAAAATATAGCCGATATATTTCGTG
>Ga0105356_10001787_pt1 | contig 21491 bp, 33 predicted proteins | sample GOMGulsemesocosm_3_FD_83502 | JGI IMG/M metagenome (GOLD analysis project Ga0105356, IMG submission 83502) | Methane-oxidizing microbial communities from mesocosms in the Gulf of Mexico - GOM9D Gulf of Mexico | ecosystem: Environmental > Aquatic > Marine > Cold seeps | place: Gulf of Mexico... | reverse complement strand
TAGGGCGAATAAAGTAAGTAAAAATAATTTCATGTAGGTCTCAAGTGTAATGAATATGAGTGGAGCTATGGAGTGGACATATTACCTTTACTTATTGTTACCATGAAATTTACATTAGGGTTTTGATTTATCAATTCGAACTAATGCCTGAGAAAAACCCAATAGTGTCGAGTCTATAGGTGAGGTAGCGGTGGTTTTGAGTTATATGAACTGGGAGTTGTTATACGAGGAATAAGGTTATGCCTGGTAATAGCCTATTTGGACTGTATCATTTATGCATGTGTGTCTTGGGTGTTGTATTATCCGCTCAAGTTTGAAGTTTCTGAAAAATTCATCTGGTGCATTACATCCGCCACTTTCGCCTATATAAATGATCGGTTTTTTTGTTTCCCCAGGCTTTACAAACGTCTAATATTTTACCGCATTCGTATGGAGGCCAGCTTATGAGGAGGATGTCTGCATCAATAGTATTTACAGCATCTGTTGCGTCTAAAATATCTATGCCATGAATACTATTACCGAGTATTGGGTGTGTAATCCCCCAATCATTATTATCTGTCGCTTGGATATTACACCCATGATGCGAGAGCGCTTTTGCAAGCCAGCCTGTTCCGGCCATTACTTCTAAGATTTTTCTTTGTCCTATGTATTCGGCTAACTCTTTCGTCCATGTTAGATCGACAATGCACCACATACCTAAAGAATTTAATTGTTCTTTGAATGTAAAATGCTGCATCGAACTTTCGAAAGAGGAATTAAAGTCAGAGTCTCTATTCAGTATCCTTTGGCGTTGCATTGTTCTTATACAAGGAATTAACTCAGGTATATTGCCTTTTGATATTTCATCCACAATTGCCGATAGCGTAGGATTAGAAATATTCATTATGCTGTCTAGAGTGCTTTGTTCGTGCATAGATTTAATTTTGGATTAATGCGATATGATTGACGCTATAATAATGTTTTTAGAAGTTGAGTCAATGAAATGTTATTTATGATAATTTGCAAGTGACCGACAAGTAAAGCCCATCCTAGGTAGATGGGTTAAGGGAGTTGATATGGAAAATATGCAGGCGCGGTTATGTGCCTAGTAGAAAGAACAGTGGGCATTGTAACTGCCACTAGTTACATTGTTCGAAATTGATAGTTCTGGAGTTGCAAGTGGTTGGTTTTACCTAGTTTTATTGTAACGAAATCGGGTGACTTTGTCTAACAAACGAGATTGTTAGAGGGTTGATATGTTTTGTGTGTTACAAAGCTTTCATTAGTGCCGGAAAGTAAAAACCCATCTAAGATGGGTTAATGTGATTGATTATATATGTATCGAGTTCAATAGTTCAGAGAGTGAAGCATTGTTAATCTCAAATGGATCATATTCTTCTTGGTCTTCATCAGGCTCACCATAAAGGCGATAAGTGCCATCATCCATAATAATTAGGTCTAAGTTGAATATCCCATCATGATCGCCACCACTAAAATATTTGGTTAGCTTTGCATGTATGGCATCAGCTTGTTTAACCACGTCTTCATCAACAGTGATAGTTTCGCCAATCAATGACCCGATTTGCACAGAGACTAGGTCATCTTCGTTATTGCGAACAATGACAGCGTGTTTAATTACTTGGTTAAAGGTGTGGCTTCCTATTTCTACTTCACCTTCTATAGAGAATGCTTTTTTTACTTCTTCAGTTGTATTAAATGATTTCATTATTGTCCTGATGGTCAGTCTTCCCTACTCTAGATATTAAGAGTAATTGTACTGTTACAATAAGTAAATACAAGAGATGGGGAATATGATGTTAATTAGCCAGAAAATTTTAAGTATCAGAATAGTGAAAAAGCCTCTAGAAAGAGGCTTTTAGTATTTATTTAATGCATTGTTTTGTTCTACACATTAGCTTTGGTTTCTTCCCAAAAAGAATCTGCTCGATCAAAAAGTTTGTTGATATTTGATTGATCAAGATCCATCGATTCACAAAGCGACTTGAAGTCTTTTTCGCTAATTCCCACATTAGCATTTATTTCTGCAATTAAACGGGCGAATTGAATCTTATCATCTTCCCACTTGCTTGTTTCGTCATCTTGTCCGTGTTCTTCAATATAATATTTAGCATCGCATAAATCATCGTCCATGAAGTTAAAATACCAATCGGCAATATCTTCTTTGGTGCTTGGGTCTGTATGCTTTAAATATTCTTCAACATTATCTTCTGAGCCTTTAAACTCATCTGAAAACATAGACTCTAAACCACATTCGAATATGCGGTCTTTTACATATTCAAAAATGACCTCTAATGCGTCTTCAAAACTTTTATGTATGGTTGGCCCTGTGATAGATGTGCTGGTGCTCTCTCTTGATTGCTCTAGGTAATAACAAGTAAATAATTTCATTTTATGTCCCAAGTTAGTCTGCCCTACTCTAAAAATTTTAGAATAATCGTACTATGGATAAATAGGTGTTAAGGGAGGTGAATTGGCCGCTAAGAACTTATCATCAGGAGCGCTTAGTCCTGATGATGCTGTGATATGCTCTAAAGAATTAATGGATTTTTTTGGTCTAACAATAGTAGCTGAAGATATCTCTAATATTAAAAAACAACCTTACTACATTTATATTATTTAGTTTGGATAGTGATGTCGATTAATGTTTGGTTCTTTATTTTTCACGAGCCCTATTTTAGATTACTTCTCATTTAGAGCTCTACGACTATGCAAACTTCTGGATTTACCGATGTTTTGGGTTTGCATAGTTCTGTTCTTTTTATGCTGCCATCTTTGGTGGCAGACTTTATCAAAACCAAGAAAGGTGCGTCAACGAAGGCTTTTGCTTTACTGCTTAATGTGATTTCTTCTGGGATGTTGGCGATGTATTTGGTATTGCCTGACATGGGCTTTACCCTAACCTTTGCAGCAGCAATATCAATCCTTTCGATTTCTACAAAATTTGGTACAGCTATGCCCATAGCTGTGAAGGCTAGAAGAATTAAAAACATATAGCTAATGGATTGTGTGAAAACCATTTTCATTGAACCGATGCCTATCAATATTAAAGAAGTTGCGATGGTCGAATAAATAAAGGACTGCTCATTGATAATATCAAACATGAAAAGGTTGATAATTACACATATAACCAGTAATGGGAATAGTGCGTCTTTAGTAGGACAAAAGTATGTTATCCATCGTGATAATATGTTCTCAGAGGTGAGATTATTTTCAGTTTTCATATTTAGTCCTCCATTGGTATATAAGGGTTGTGTCGCGCATGGATTAATAAATCTTCTTCGTTTTTGGCGTTTTCTGCATGGGTGAAGCTAATGACACCAACTTTGCGAAGAGCTCTACTCACTATTTTCAATAATGAGCTGTTATAGCTCTCGATGCGGAACGTTACATATTGTGAAGGATGGAATCTCGGTGTTGCCTTGTTGTGTTCTAGAACTACTTCAATAATAGCTTTCTCTATATCAGAACCATTACTTAGCGTGACCTTGTGTCTTAAGGGTGGATTAGAAAGTACAGTACCTTCAATAAATAGGTCTGTAATGGTTATTAATAAGGGAAATTGATTAACTTTTGAACCTACCCATTTTTCAAACTTTAGCGTTCCAAGATACATCCCATATAATATAGGATAAGCAGCTAATCTAAGTATGTAGTCAAACGTACCTAACTCGCCTTTGACACTGAGTGCCCATAGTTGAATGATTATAATAATTGTCAGCATTATTGAGAACGGGATAAATATTTGTTTATGGTTTTTCAAATCAATTTCCACCTAATAATGGCTTATCTATTTTTTAGTTGTTATTGGTCTATTCATTTCACAAGCAAGAGACTGCTTAAATGTAAGTAAGCCTTCGTTTCCTATAAAGCGCGACAATACTTCTAAAATGAACTCATGCGTACTTTCATTAGGATTAAATCCATGGTTAATACACTCTTTAAAGTATGATTTGAAGCCATTTGGAGTCAATTTTATTCGAAGTGCGTGTCCTAGTTCTTGCAGTATTTTCCCATCGACTATAGTTAGTGAACCAATTTTGGACTTACCGTCAACAATTGAATTGCCTAGGCCGTGGATAATCTCGCCTGCTTGAAGTGTTTTGTTATCGAGAATAGTTTCTTTTGTATTCAGCGCTTGTGGTATTAACTCCCATTTAACAACTGTCATTATTGTATCCTCTGGTACAACCCCATAGTATTCAGATAGTTTATTCCGTAGTTCTTTCGTATTTGCAAATCCGTCAGCTTCTGCAAGTTCGTCACTGATTTTATTCAGCGCGATGTGTTCCACTTTGATGCAGGTAACTTCCTTGCACCAATTATATTTAGGTGAGGCTAGTATCAACCTTCCCTGCTTATAATCTCGTTTACCTTTGCGAACTGTTATTAGTTTTTGTCCGCTGTCCGCTTTTTGTATCCATTCTTGATCTAATTCAATTGCTTGTAAAACACTCATAAGTTTTATACCTATATTTCTAAAATTAATTGAACATCGTTAATCCGTTTTAAAATTGGAGATGATTCATGTTCAGTTTTGGTTGTTTTTAAGACGTCGATTGCTACTCACTGGTAGGAATCGACGTTGTTTGTTTTGAAATTACTTGAATTTTCTTTTGATCCTAGGGAATTTACAGCCGCCTAAATTTAATAAACGAATAGCCCACGCTACCCTAGGTAATAGTCTTAGAGTTTTAAAATCATTGTTATGAATAGCTGCAACTATAACGGGATCTGTTGAGAATATTACTTGCTCGAATTTACGTAGCATCTTCATGTGTTTTCTCTCATTTAAAATATGTTGAATGCGGACAGTTGTAACCAATTCAATGTTTTAGTTTATTGGGTTTTTCTTTTTAATGCAGTAAATTAGAGGGTTTTGTGCATTGATTTGATTAACGACAACGAGCGCAAGTGATTAACCGGATTTGATTTTAAGTTGTTTTTTTGTGTAAGAAGCAGACTGAAGTGTTTTAAAAAAATATATGAATCATCTTAAATTCGCAGTGATTATTTGTATGAGTTTTTCAAATGGGTGAACATATAGATAAAAAAAAAGCGTCAAAGACGCTTTAGTATATTTTCTAGGTTTAAGCTCGTTTTGTTCTGGACATAAATAACCCAAAACAAAGCATAGCAAACATACCTAAACTTTGTGGTTCGCTTACTTGCACTACAGGGTCTCCAGGCAAAGTAGGTTCACCAGGTAAGTCTACTGTCGCTCCACGAATCAGTGCAACGCCCATTTGATGGGAGAATGAACTTAACCCGTCAAAGCGTCTTGAGTAATCTCTAACGTATACGTTAGGGTCGTTGAATAGTGTATTATCAAAAACTTGATATTCACTACTTACACTAGCTGCGTATAGGTCTTCGCCTGTAACATCATATGACCAAGCTGAACTCATGGTTAGATCATTAACAAATACGTCAGAGTAGAATGTCGTCCCAAAAATACTAGCGAAGCTAATGGTTGTATTGTCACTAACAACAGCTCGTTTCGCTTTGCCTTCTTCGGAATCAAATGCACTTGTATCAAAAAAATCATTGAACACAAGGCTTAGGATATCTGATGTAGCAACAGACCACCCGTGGTCTGAAGTTAGTGAAGACCGTTCTACTTCAAAAATTGACATACCATCAGTCTCTGCCCAACTTAGCCACTCTATTGAGGCAAGGGTTTCATTTTCTCCGTTGTAGGAGATAATAGAACCGTCACTACTCCAGTCACCGTGAGTTAACATTCCTGCATTTGCAAAGTTAGTAATCAGTAAAATCATTATTGTTATTAAAGTTTTCATATTATTGCCTCTAAAAAATCAAATTTATGTACTATTAGTGCTTATATAAGCGTCTATTTACCATAGTTTCGGAAGGTGGGGATTGTCTCAAAAAAACAAACTGAGCTTATGAATGTCACTGTATTTTAGGCAGTAATTATTAAAATTGTGACTATAAGTGGATCTGTTGAGGAAATTGTTTTCTGTTATCAATAAAGTTTGTGTATTCGCCCTTCTAGAGCTTTTTAATACTTTAATTTATTGAATGGCTACGGCGGCGAAGCGGCACGAAGTGACCGGGCTGGTGGTTTGGGGATGGAGTCTTGGGAGACCGAAGCGAGCCAACCTATGTAGTTAACGGTTTTCTTGCAAGGTATCTTTTGCTGATTGGTCGCTCTTTTTTCTTAATGAAATGAATGGTATTTACAGATATTCGAATTGCGTTAAGTATTTTAAAATATATTTATTTATTGTATGATCGTACATTGATTTTTAATGGAACTTGCAATGAAACCTTTAATGAACGTAACTGTTATTCTTGTACTGCTTTACACTGTTTTTTGTGCTGTTATGAATATCTACGTAGCTTATATGATACCTGTTAGCTTTTTCGATTTAGAGAATTCATCATGGCTTTTTTCCTATTCTATGGTTACTCGTTTTACCTCAGGTAGTTTAGGTGTGGCACTGGCCTCTTTATTAATAATTATTGGTTTTTCTTTATGCTTACTAGTAAGGGATATAAGATCATTCATAATCGGTTTATGTATTTGTTTAATGGCTTATTTCGCCACATCAGAACTGCATGCCGCACGACTTGGCTATATTAATAATATGGTAAAGATTGGTTGTTACGTCGAAGACACCGTAGAGTGCAATAGAATGCTTGGAGTGCCTTTTAAAGGCAAAATGTCTATGTATACAGATACCGGAGAGAAGTCGACTTGGTATGTTGGAGTAGCACCTAAACTAACGACAATAGAGACTTTATATTCATTACCTCTAGTGATGTGCGCCCTACTGCCTTTTAAAGTGCTAGAACTAGATATTGAAAGTGTGTTATCTAAAATGAAGAGGCAGGGTTTTAAGGTTAAGGTAGTAAAGAAAAGAAATACATTCTAATTACAGGATTGTCTTTTGACGTGATGAAATGCAGACGCTTTATTTTCTGATACGGGGCGTATATAAATTAAGAAAGATTATAAATTTAAGAGTTAAAAAGTCGCCAATGTCTTATGAGTGTGAAAGTTACGTTTTATTTGATGGCGGGGATTTAAAAGATGTTTTTGAGTTTAATACGTTAAATAATAATCATTTTAGTGGTGACTATGACAATGTATTACAACGTTCAATATTTGGAAATAGTATTGCTGGCACAGCTTGTATCGGTATTGCTCTATCTAAAATTGAAAATGAAAATAAGCGTTTAGCTTTGCAAGTTTATGTTGCAGAAAAAGAATCTGACTTCCTGCCTGCTAACGATATGTTATCCGCCGGAATTGTTTCCTTTGTATATTTTAGATTTGCAACTCAAATGTCAAAAATCATTATTAATGATGACTATGGTCTTGCTGTTGAGTTATCTAATTCAAAGTTAGCTTGGGGAGATGTATTTAGAGTTTTTATGGATACAAAACCTCAATTGGATATATTAGATAATAGAAGTACAAAGTCTGTACAAGTTGTTGCTGGTACTTGTTATAAGGCCGCTTAATTTTAATTGAAACCTTTCCCTCTGCATTGCATTTGGAGAGGTTTTTTACATTTTAATATTGTGTTCTTTCACCACGTTAATTTTTTCGCTTCACGACTAATGCTAATTTCCGCTTGCTCTCTTGACGTATAAAGTTGTCGCTCAATTGAATCTCGCTGTGAACAAAGTTCTATTTCTTTTTTTTCAAGATCTTCAAGCTCATTGTTTATTTCTGCAAGTTTTAATTCTAAAGAAAGTCGTTTTTGGCTATTCACATTTGTTAGTGATACGACTTTTGCCATGTTTATCTTTGGTGCGGATATTTTAGGGGTATTAGAGGTGGCACGAGGGTTCTCTCCGTCCCATTTTTGTTCTTGAAATATGTGTTTAAGTTTGTACATTTAATGTCTTTTATTGTAATATCGTTGTTCGGTGTCTCGAATTATTTACTTCATGCCTTACTCGTAAAACCCTGCTCAACATACCATGCATCAAAGTCTTTAGATAAAACCTCTCTTGTCTTTAGGCATATTAAAATGTTTGAATTTGCCCAATCTGTTTGGAACCTAACCAAGCACACCTCCTGATCCAAGAAAACAATATCTTTTTTTGCCAGGGTAATGTTGTCCGACTTACTTCTATCGTCATAAATATCAAATGTTGCGGGTAAATCTTCTAATAAAATGTTGCGCATAGTGTTTCATTGCTCCGTTATCAAAGGATTCATTTTTCGGTGCAACTTGCGCGAGTAATACTTCCATCGCTGACCTAATTCATCGTCACTTTCTGGCGCAGAAATACCCCAAGCTGCTAGATTAATTCTCATTTGTTTAAAATCCATAATTATTTTTTCTCACTCGCTAGTTTTGCAATCACTTGCAGATATTAATTCTCGTAAATGCAGGCTATTTAACTTTACAATATCACTCTTGGTTATGACTTTTGCGCGAAAAAGAGCAATAATAAGATCTTTAGTGTCATCTTTAAGAACATCATCTCCAGATAATTCTGTTACGGTATTGGCAAACTGATCCAATTCATTTTCGATATACGTCACCCCATGTTCTTTAGCTAATAACTCTACATGGATAGCTGTTTTTGTTTTGCTCATTTTATTACTCTGTCATCCACTTGATAAAATCGTCTTCATTTTTAATCCATTCGGGTACATCAACGTAACCTTCCTTGATCAATCCAGATAGTTCATTTTCAACAGAAAGACTTTCAGCAGCATCCTCATTTTTGATTGGAGCATTTTTTATATTTCGATTTACCATACACTTCTATCCATCTATAGCATCGTAAGTGCCGTTGTGCCTGTCAATAAACTCATGTTTCTAGTCCTCAGCTAAATAAACTTGCTGTTTAATGAGATCTTTACGTCTAAATTCTAACTGAGATATTTGTCGAGATGTTAGTTCTAAAGCGTCGCAAGCTTGCTGTTCAATTTTACCAATGGCACAACTATCGAATATCTTTTGTATTGCAGTTGATGTTGAGTCCAATACCTTTTTACAATCAGCGCTTAACAATAAATCATCATCCTCTTTAATTGTTGCTCCTTCGCAATCAGCGCTAATTTTTGCGTCCACAACACCGCTCAGTAAACTTGCACTAAGTAGCAGGAAATACTTCTGTGTATCAACCTTTTCTTCCTCAGCAACTACGCCAAACGAAAAGATGCTTATAGCTAGTAATAAAAATATGTTCATGTTAATTCCTTAGTCGCATTTTAAAACACTATGGGTGGTCTAATCGGATCGGACTGTTTGATGTTTTTCATTCCATTCCACGGTTGTTAATTATTATGACAACAGCAATTTAGCTTCTACAGGGCGTAATTTTGTTTGTTTAAATAAAGCATCTACAAATGAACGATGTTGGTCTTGATAAGCTACAACGTCACCCATGCCCATGCATGATGTGCTTTCATGACCACGAACATGTAATTTAACAACACTATCATAAGGGGCACTACTTGCTTCAGCATTTCCATTTACTACAGAGCAATATTCACCCCAAGGATCTTCATCAATAAACAACTTGTATTCTGATGAATTAGATTGATACGAAGACACAAATTTCTTCAGCACAACTAGATCACTTAACGGGAAAAATGTACTAATTCGATCATACATAGCAACCTTATTTTCGTTCTCTTTAGCTACATTGTTATTCATCTATTTATCCCCTTGTTAATGATTTGACTTCAAGTGGGCGTTTTTAGCAAAATAAGTACCGCACTTTCCTCTTGGGGCTTTTTCGTTTTTAGTTAATCGCTTAAACCACTCCCCGTAAGCTTTTTGCCCTTGAGTGACAAAGTGCATTCTCTCAATTATTTCAGCGTCACCTTTTGGATCAAAAAACATTTCAGCATTAAGGTCAGTTCTAGTCACCTTTATACAATCAGAATTAATCCTGCTTCTTTCTTCAACCCAATTATGATCTATTTCTTTTTTTGGTAGCAGGATATCCATTAAGTTATGTGAGAGCATTTATTCATACCCTTGTTAGTGAATTAGGTTGTACAAGTCTAAATTTTGACGCTCAGCAATATCATTGCTGTACTGATCAAAATCCACTAATTGATTATTTTTATCACGAAGAGCCCATCGCCCAGCCATTCTGCATCCGTTAGGCGTTTTTGACTCTAATTCTCGACTCATCGAGTGACCATTGGCAAAAGAGTATATGCCGTTTTCACTTGAAACAGTTTGGATTTTGGTTCTCATAAATCTATTCTCACTCATATTGGGTAGGATGCAAAGCATTACTAGCAAACATATTTGCTTCTTTAAGGTTTTTAGCGATTACAATAAAGCTAAAGCGAAAAGCGAGAGCAATATCACTTGGGAGAAAGCGTTATTCATAATGATGCTTCTCGCCTCTTTACCGGATACACCGTTATGCTTCATTATCGACTGTATATCGTTATTGATATTTTTATTAAGATAGTTAAGCATATTTTTCCTCGGTTACCTGTGTAGATTAACTTCTTCTTCACCATCTGAGTGCTTGGCATTTGCAAACCACAATGAACGGTTAAGCGTTTTGAAATGCTCGGTGAGTCGTCTTACTTCACCTTTACATTCATCCAAAGTGTCGTGATGGCTATCGTCACCTTGTTCTCTGGTAAACTCATTGCCATTTCGCCATATGTCTCATTTCAACGTCCACTTTTTTGACATGCTATTTCGTTCCTCACTCGCTTGTTCATGATTAATTCCACCTAACATTAGGGTGATTTTCTTTTAACAAATCAGTTTTCTTTTTTTCTTTAATATATTTAAGTTGCAAAACGATAAATATAATCACGCTTTCTGCTAGAGCATAAATGTTATAATCCATAAGTTTTGCTTCATTGGCGATTATTTCTGTTATATGCGTTGTTACTGAACTACCAATCCCAATACCAATAAATAAAGTCGCAATAAGACACATAGACATGTTTGAAACAGCATTGTGCATGTCAACTTTAGCACTATCTTTAACTGAAACTAGAGATAACCTACTTAAATTTCTATTAAGCAGAAATATAAAAAACAGTAAAACTAATGGCACTATAATAGTCAACCCAACTTCTTCATAGACTGCAACAAATCCAGATGATTGAAAAATGTCACTAATACCAATAGATATCAGTAAAACAATAAGAATTGTTATCATTAAAAACATGCTTTTCAGCATACTTGCATCTGACATATTTAAGTCAAAAATAGACTTTTCAATTTCAACTAATAAATTGCTCACATTGATTCCTCTGTTGTTATTTGTCGTTTGCTTCATTACTAGCTTTTAGAAATGCCCATCTAGCAGGGCCTATAAACAACAATCCGCCCATAACAAATAAAGCTCTAGCAACGACAGGAATATCAAAAAACCGACTTGCTGCTAAAAATGTAAAGAACAAGAGCAATAAGCAACTAACAAGTGTCTTCATGGGATTTTGATTTGAGTAATCCCTTATTGTGAACAATTTTTCTTTAATCATTATTTATTCCACAGTCACATTTGTAGGGTTCTTTCTGCCAGCATCTAGATCGGCTATTAGTTTTTCTGCATCTTCAATAGCCCCTTCTGCTGACTCATTGAAACTAAACACGCCTACGCATGGAAATTTGTCATTGTCGGACTCAACTTTGATAGAGGTCTTGCTTTTGTTGAAATCCCACCAGTATCTCGGAATTGCTTTCATTTATTTATACCTGCGTTGATAGTTGTGATTTTGTAATGTGATAATGACGTTCAATTGCAGGCCAATCTATGAAAAAATCACTTTTAAAATGGGTAACAACACAGAAGACTATTTCTAGTTTAATTAAGCCTGAGTAAGACCTAATGTCGTTTTCAAACTTACTAATAGATTCTTTAACAGATTGATTAAAATATTGATGGATTAATCCTCCAGTTTTAAAACTGATCAATGTATTTACACATTCGGTTTCAAGGTCTTCATTCGAGTCATGATGCGTAATATCTAAAGGCAAGTTGGATTTTAAAATGCCAGGTACACTAATTGTTGTCATCTGCTTTTATTCCTTACTTGTGATTGGCTTGAATATGGCTTTTCTAACTGCTTCTTGCGAGTCATCAAGTTCTATCCAAACAACATCGCTCAACGTCATTTCGTTTTCATCGTAAACATCTTCAAGTGCCTTGGCGCATTCTTCAACCTGACTTTCAATACATTCATTGATGCTCGATTTAAGAAGAACGGCTTCAGATGCAGGAATGTTGAGATTATCAATTTGTCTATATATATCTTTTATTTTTCCCGACATAGCTTTATTTCTTACTCCCTGAAAATTGTTTTATTTCGAACTTTATAGCCTTAATCGATACAATGATTATTGTGGAAATTAAGGGTACAGAGCCTAAAAGTTTTATGTTAATTCCTATTTCCGTATCACCAAAAAAAACATCCCCTATAAAGTAAAAAAAGATAAGTGCAACAATAGCAAAAAATATATTTTTTATTTGGTTAAGCATTATGTTTGTCCATGAATTGACATCATCATTTTTCATAAATATTTAATCCTCTGTCACTTTGTATGCGCTTTTGAACTTTTTAAGAAAGTCTTTGGCGGTAGCATATGCTGTCATTCGATGAACTCCCTCATTAATGATAAGTTCTTGTGCAATATCTCTTACAAGGGCATTGCCTTTTTGCGATAAAACCTCTTGTTTAAGTGGCGCACCATCGGTTTTGACTGGCATAAATTAATTCCCTTGTCGTATTTTGATTTATTTCTTTTACATTAATGATTTTCATTGCTGTTGCAAGCTATTTCTAATCTATTGTATTTCAATATCAGAATCGCGCAGAAAAAGCCACGCTCAGGCTTTGCGGGTATTCCCTTGTTGAGAAGATAGTGATTTCAAAGGTCGTAGCGAAACAGTTAAAGAAAAAGCGACTCAATGAGTCGCTAATAATTATGTATTTGAATACTATTTTGATACCTGTTTCCAATCTGAAATCTTTCCATCGCACTTAAGTTTTTCAAGTTCCGCAAAAGAATCTTCAAGATCTTTATTAAGTTCACCGCATTGCAGTTGCGTCCATTTTACTCTGGCTACATTGCTATGATAGTCTATGACTTCTACTTTTCCTTGAAGCAATGGGTAGTTACCCGCAAGCTTTGATGTTAAATTACCTAGTAATGCATTTGCAGTTTTCTGACCAATTGGAGCGGTCAGATTGATTACGGTTGTGTAGTATCTTTCTCTACCTTCATTGAATGCTTTAACATCAGTCTTATTTAATGTTGTCAAAGTGGTTTCATTGTTGGTTAGATGATGTAGTTGGCTCTGGCGTTTTAAATAGTTCCAGTGTTCTTCATTGTTTTCTTCGTACTGTAAGCCTGTCAGGTTAAAAAACATCATCGGCAAATTTTCGTTTCCACGCATAACGGCTTCACCATTTAACTTGATGCGTTCATTCGAATCAGGGTTGTAGTTTTTGTTCATTTCAGTGTTTTCCTCTTTGTTTTAAATTAATGTACTCACCTGATAACTAAGTTTTGATGGTGGTGATTTGCTATGGAGTTATTGTCTCACCACTAAAAAATCGCGTAAAAAAAGGGAGCTAAAGGCTCCCTAGTTATAAAACAGCTTACGCTGCTTTTCTTCTGTTTCGATTAATATAGGCGCTGATTACATCTGTTGCATAAGAAGCAACACCTTGATTAAACGTTAACTCGTTTTCTACGCAGAAAGCTTTATCAACTCGTATATCGTCACCAAAACAAGTGCTTTCAGTTACTTTATACGTTTGTTCTTCACCTCGCTCTTTGAAACGATAGAAGGTTTCACCATTCTCAACAAACTCTTCAACTTTAGGTGTTAGAGAGTAATTTAGGTGGTATTCCCAAAAAGGCGTTGTAGGTCGTTGACCGCTTGATACTACTAAGAAGTCAGTCCCTTGTTCTTTCCCAAACATGTCGGCCAGTTGTTGAGCTTCTAAAGAACTTGCTCTGCCAACGACTACAGTTTTTTCATCAAGTATTGCTGTGCCGAAGCATCCTCCTGCAAATCCAGTAACTTTAACTACGAGATTATTATTTGGTCGAACAAAGTTTTCTTCATTAATTTTAAGATGTGAAAACTCAACTGATTGCCATTCTTCCATTTGAACTTTGAATTGTGCGTAAGCATCATTCCAGTCTAAATCAAAAGAATGTAAGTTGAAATTGTGTTCGTGATTTAATCCTACATTGAGCGGATCACGAACATTAATTCTTAATCTTAATGTGTTGTCTTCGTTTGCTGTTAAGAACAGTTTAAAGCACGATACATTAGCAACGATCATATTGTTTCGGCAAGCAACTGTGACGTTGTATCCTAACAATTCTAAGAGTTGTTTTTGTACAATATTATTAGCTTCATCAATATCAGCAAAAGCTTTATCATTCATTACTGTTGCTGTTAGCGCTAAAATTATTTTATGTGTGTTTTTCATGGTATGTCCTGTTTAGTTGTAGCTATCCTTAGGATTAAGGTAGCTGTACTAACATTAAATAGGCTTTAAGTAAGGTTACTTGTGATTGATGAACGCTATTTTCTGCTTTTAGCCAACAATTACTAGGTTTTCCAACCAACTCGTTTTTTACCCCTTTCGTCTTTATTACGGTGTTTTTTTTTCTAACTTATAAACACTTACTCTAATTCCTCCCTGCCCATTCCTATTATTTGTTGTCGGCTTATTTACAGAAACTTAAGTTCGATTTCAAATTAATCATTTTCCAACATAAAAAAGGAACACTTAGTGAAAAAAATATTTTGTATCTTGGCATTTTCGTTAGCGAGTTTATCTGTAACAGCTACACCATCAAGTATGGTTTTTATTAACGCAGATAACTCTAAAGAAGCTGAGTTATGTATCGCATCAGCATACGGTAAGAGCGCTCTAAAAAGAAAAGCTAGCGAGCTTGACATATATGGCTTTCAAATCTCTCAGATTAGATGTAACGATATGACGGTTAAAGAATTCTCTGTTAAGCATAAGTATAAAGAGTCAGATAAAGGGGTTGTAGAAAAAGCCGTAGAGGTCTATTCATTTAACAATATTGATAACTCTCTGAGCGCTGATATTTGCATTGCAGCTGCCAGATCTAAGGTCGAGTATAGACAGATCGTTTCGGGTTCTGGTTTATCAAGAAGCGCAATAAATAAAATAAGATGTAATGATTTGACTATCGCTCAGTTCTCAAAAAAATATGAGCGTAAAGATTTTAAAATCTAAAGAATATTTTAATAAATCGAAGGTTGCTCATAAGCAGCCTTTTTTTATTTCTTTTTTTATGTTGTCTCATTTTTGCCATGGGTATTGATGGCCCTATTGCTGTATATTGCAATGAATAATGAAATCAAAGTAAGCACAAATACCACGATGTGCATGTTGGCTAGGTTGTAACTAAAAAACATAATACTGAACAATGCTGCTCCGCCAATGTTAGCTAAGAGTATTACTTTCTCTGTAATTTGTTTATATATTTGGCTTTGTTTTGCACTATCATCAACTGATCGTTTAATGCAGGATTTAAGATTCCCAAAAAAACCTGCTGTCCAGAGCATTGAGGCGATTTGCATTACAAGCATCCCTAAAAGGCTAAATGTAGCGAGTATATGTATTGGCGTTCCTTCGAGAGATATTAAATACATAGAGCCTGAAATAATCAACCACCCTACTGTTGCAGTTATATAGCCATAATTCATTAATTCTCGATCCGGTAGTTCATTGCGTTGGTATTTATTTCCGATTAAAGTTATTAATACGGCAAAGCTGATCAGTAGACCCAAGTATTGGAATGAGTTTTGCGAGAGCCCGTATTCCTTTGTTACCGTAAGAACAAGAAGGGGTATTAAGAAACGATTACCTAAAAGATGAATAGCATTTGCCATTAGGACTAGGAGGAGCATACGTCTAACTTCTCTAGATGGAGTGTAATTCACACGGGGTGTGTGCGTAATGTTGTTATATTGTTTTATAGTTCCTTGCTGGGCACTAATTATGATTAGCAACGAAAGAAACAATGTGAGATTGACTATATTTTCGAGGCTTGATGATATAGCGATTCCGAAGATCGGCATGGTTATTGATAATATAATACTTGTTGCCACTCCTGATGCGGCAATAACAGTAGATAAAGGTAGGCTTAGCTTTTCGGCATTAACCTCTAAAGAACTAATAGCGTCTGGGTAATAGACTTCTCTTACTGAAGCTATTAGGAATACGCCTAAAAAGAAGAAGTATGGGGCAAGCTTTTCATCAGCTAATGCAAAAGTAATCATGCTTACAGAACCAATGGCGACTAGCCCTTGGATGATTCTTGGTTTTTTAGCTGGGTCAAAATAATTGGTTGATTTGATAAAGACTATATTTCCTAAATACATTAAGGCAAAACCAAGTAATATCGTTTGTTCCTGTACATTCATGACTAGAAGGGTTAGTGCCATGAACCCCATGAGTCCTTCTTTGGTGATAGTCATGATTTGTAAAGTGTGCCATGCGCTGCTTTGAATTAGCGATTTGATGGTATTTTTGAACATAAGGTCTTTTAACTAGAGAAAAGACTATAAAGGTTTGAGTAATGCGAATCTGATCGAAAAAAAGCACCCATAAAGGGTGCTAGTGTTATGCAGCTAGTGCTACTTGTTTTTCAGTAAGAGAGCTTACGCTCACTACTGAACTCTTGCGAATGTCGATCATGTAGAATGAGTCAACGTTAGGTACAAGCTTGTATACATTTGCTATTTTACTATCAGGAATCCCTTCACTTGAAAGAAGTCCAATGTCGACTAGGTCGGCAGTTGTTAGTAATATTACTTTATCTTCGTTTACGATATTTAACATCCAAGCACCGAGTCTGCGACCTAATGCTTTGAACAAACTAAACACAACACCATTACCTAATATTTCATGGGCTGTGGTTTTAGCTAAACCGTCTACGAGTTCGACGGGTACGCGTTTAACAGATGCGTGCTCGTTTACAGTAAACAACCGCGTTGCCTTGCTGATGGCATGAGTAGCTTCAATGAATTGTTTGATTTCAATATCTGAAATTAACACATTGTGGCTATCGTTAAAAACACCAGTAAAACAGTTGGCCTGATTTGTAGGCGTATATTTTGATAATAAATTAACAAAATTACTCTCCTGCTTATCAGTACCTTTTAGTCCTTGCCTGCGATTAAACTTTTGCATTATATTCTTTGCAAAATTCAAATACATATGACAAAAACCAGGCTTTGACATTATCTCATTGAATATTTCATGAGGGTTGTCACCGTTGATTAATCGCTCATAAAAGTTGTTGAACTTCCCATCTAAGTCAAAAATGACGAAGGGTTCAGTTGAACGTACCTTAATGTAACCGCGACCAATTGTTCCGCAGTATTTTTCTTCTCCTGTTAGCTTTTGCCACTTCCACTTGGTGCCATTTGCTAGGTTTTTAGCCAACTTAGCTTCAAGGCCGTCGTAATGTTTCCATAGGTCATCATATGCAGGAACTTCTTCTAGAACGTCATTTAGGCATGGTTGTTTTTCAACAACCGGAGGTAGGATATTAAGAATATCACTGCCATCCGCCAAACCTTTTGATGTTGCCACCATAATTAAGCGTTCACGATTTTCTAGTGCGCCGTACTCGTTACCAGTGTATACATTTTCTGAAATGTCATAGCCCAAGTTATTTAATACTGAGCGAATAACCTCCATTGAAAAAGTATTTTGGTATCCAGGTACGTTTTCTAGAACAACAAATGCTGGGTTGGCACTTTTAATTATCTCAATAGAGCTAATAAAAAGAGCGCCTGCAATTTCATGTTCTTCAGCACACGCGATCTTGTTTTTAACAAGGCCTGCCTGACTAGCACCAATACACGGAATACCTAAAGCTAACCCATTTACCTGGGATAAAGCTTTGTTGTATACATTAACTGTTCTGACATCACCAAGTAAGAAATAACTTTGATCTGACCATAAGTCTGCGTTATTGGTTAAATTGGAATTGAAATATGGTTCTAACCACTCAATACCAAATTTACAAATAGAGTTTAAATTCATATCTGCAAAACCATCATGTAAACTTCTGTCAAGTATACCACCGCCGGAAAAAGAACTTCCCATAAGGAGTGGTTGCTCATTCTTGATCGTTGATATTAACTTGTTATTTCTTGCAATAATATTCCTCTCAATAACACGATCACTCTCGATTAGTGTTGGTTGAATAGGTTTACTAGTTACTGGTGTGCTTGCTACAACACTCGATGTTTTGATCTCGTCAATTGATAATCCCTTTGATATCGCTAACAGCGATACAATTTCGTTACCAGTTTCAGTATCGACAGTTTGCTTAATGTTATAGCCTAGTGACGTTAACACTGAGCTAAAAACGGTCATAATAGTAGATAAGTTGGTTTCTCTTTGCGCCTGTTCTTTCTTAGGTAATCCCGATGGTTTTTCAACCTCGATATTTACAAAAGCAGGATTAGAGCGTTTTAACACTTCAATCGCTGATAAGAACAAAGCGCCGGAGTCGTTATAGTCATCGTCAGACGATATACTACGTTGTTTACCAGCCTTCTTATCTGTATTAATATCAAACTGTGTGGCATCAATAACCAAACCATTAACGTGCGGTAATGCTACTTTACTAAAATCAATCTTAGTTAAATCACCTACAGCTGCTAAGCTTGGTTCTTGCCAAAACTCTGCATTACGTATTATTGCTGATTGTAATGCAGTGGGTTCTAATTCAATTGCAAGTTGGCATGTTATGTTATTTGCAAGTTGTACTAGTCCACAACGTTTAAGCATTTGGGTCATCTTGTCACCTGTAAATAGCGTGCCAATTTTCACCTTTTTGCCGTCATCAAGTACGTCAACAATATCAGTTTCACGAACCTCTATTGCATGTTCAGAATGTACAGTAACAATAAGTCGATCTTTCATTGATACGACTTTCAATTTAACGCCTTTTACAAAACCAGTTGGTAACTGTTTTATCTTTATATCTAAAACAGGCTTATCGCCCTTACCTGAAACTTTGTAAACCTTGTCAAGTGTTTCACCTTCTAGAGATTCAAAATCAAAACTCGTTGGGGTTAGTACAAACTCATTTTCATTTGTAATGGTGCATCGATATTCTTCATTTCTACCGCCAAGGGCGTTTTCAATGAATTTACGAGCGGCCAAATACACTTGGGCTTGAGCATTTTTTTCTGTAACTGTATTTTTTCCGATAGCTACTAATGTAGTCATAGTCTTGTCCTTCAATTAATTTAAGTTAATGTCCAAAATTGAGGCGTGCCTCAATAAAATTAAATAGGTTCAGGAGATGAAGTTTAAAGTGGTGGTGTAAGTGTTTGTGGGAAATGAGGGGATAGTGGTATGTTTTATGTGACCTAGTCAACATGCCAACATTCCGGTATGTTTGCCTGTTGACATGTTCTTATCGTTCTATAGGTTTGCCGAAAATTGCACCATTCGAAATTGTGCTATGACATAAAAACACATCCTTGATGATGGCGGCGACAATGTGGTTACGATGCTTTCCTTTTAATATTTCAAAAAAAGCGCTGTTAATTCTTTTCCCCCAAGAATCAATATAGCTTTCTGAATTACTGTAACACCTTTCAAATACCTCTCTGGTTTGGTTATTCATAATGCCTAATTTTTTGGCTTCATCGTATAACCTTTTAATTGAGAGGAATGCGCAAGTTTCTGCAATTACTTCTTCAATGGCATACCATTGTTTTTGGGTTTTATTTTGATACTGTTCTGTCCTTTTTAAAATTTTCATGGTCGAATGTGATAACTCATGAACCCATGTGCTGTAATAATCTATCTCCGAGCTGAATTGCTCTCGCTTAGGCATTTTTATGAAATCATTTATTGGATCATAATAAGCCTTTCGGCTGTGTTCCAATAAAGTTATTTTGTGAGTTTCTTGATGCCAATTAATTTTTCGTTTTATTAATTCAAACAAATCAGCATTAACCAGTTTAAATTGACTAGTTACATCAAACTCTGCTTTTCTAGCGCCTCTTAGCTTCTCAAGTACAGTATCTTCGTGATCAGTTAGACGCTCTTCAAAGAATTCGATAGGCCATACAGGGATACTAAAAAAGCCTTCGGGATTTTTTTTACCTGTTTCGATAATTGGGCTGGAAAAGTGGCACAAGGGTTGGAATTCGCAATACTTTTCTACGTCATCACTTAGGTATTCGCTAGCCATCGCTTTTGTTACCACAATGCCCGAAAAATTTTCATATGTTTTGTTAATTGCTATTGTTGCATTTAGCTGATTTTTTGAACCCTGATAAATAGACCTTTTACCACCTTTAAATCTCTCAGCGTAAGTGGGCATTACGATCCATTCCTTGTGCCATTTTTTCAGTTTCGATGAATCTTGTGTAATTAGCGAGTTCCACAATTCAAATATATCAAAGTAGGCCTTAGTTAGTTGATCGTCCCCAGCAATGATAGTTATGAGTGTGTTTGCGTATTCTCGTTCATTGCTAAATTCTACTTTTAAAGCTTTCTCTATATTTGTAGCTGTAGAAAACCTTGATGTTTTTATTGCTCTTTTTAGGTGGTATTTCAATCTTTTTGTAACTTCAGTAATTCCATTCTCACTTGGTATGAGTATGCCTATCAATATATCCATAACTATTGTGGTTTCTAAAGAATTGTTCATTTGTCTCTCGATAATATGGTAGCCGCCTTTACGGCTAGATGGCTACAATACAAGAGGCAAAATACAAATGCAACAGAAAGGATCATTAAATTGCGATCTTTTAGTTTTAGAGATCGTTATTGATGATTTTAAGAGTTTTTTATGGGGGTTGTTGTATTTACGAGTGGTGCTGGAAAGTTGAGTTTGTTCCATAGTCGTAGTGACGCCTATGGTTGTAGTGATTACGCTTTAGTTAGTGTCACATTAAATCCTTTGTTAAGCGCCCTCTTTGAGATAGCTAATAAGGTCTTAATGTTATTGGAAGTTCGATGGATGTAATATGTAGCTAGAATGGCAGTGACCTGAAATGGCAGCTACTATATCATCCAGATCGTCTTCGTATGAGTTTGTCGGGTTGTTTGTTTTGCAAAACGTTGAGATGATTTTCATTGTATCTTCCGCGCTTAATCCAGCTTTCATCAGTTGGTAAATTTCTTTAGATAAAGTTATGGAATTGGTGTTTTTACAGAGTAAGGTATTGAGGTTGCCCGTAGCATCTTCAATGTTAAACTCAGAGCGCTTATTGTTTGAGGTTTCTATCATTTTTATATAGCTGTAAAATAAAACTATTATCCCCCGAAGCAGAGGTTATTGTAAGTTTCAGTTATGCGGTGTAACGGTTGTTTTTTAATGCTATTGAGTCAATTTCATAGTGCTACCGCATAGCAAAAAGTTTTCATGATCGGTAATCAATATTGATTGCCAACACAGGTGTGGTGATTGCGCATTAATACTTGTTTGATTTTGAAGTTCACATCACTTGTGATAGTTTGTTATTTATAG
>Ga0105356_10001784_pt1 | contig 21519 bp, 6 predicted proteins | sample GOMGulsemesocosm_3_FD_83502 | JGI IMG/M metagenome (GOLD analysis project Ga0105356, IMG submission 83502) | Methane-oxidizing microbial communities from mesocosms in the Gulf of Mexico - GOM9D Gulf of Mexico | ecosystem: Environmental > Aquatic > Marine > Cold seeps | place: Gulf of Mexico... | reverse complement strand
GGTGTGATTTTGTCACAGTTAGAGATACAAACGATAGCATCGGCACAATGTGCATTAACCATGTATTCAATGGAATCTGCAATAAGGTCACGTGAAGGTAGGCTGTATAACATGCCCGAATGACCCATTGCGATACCATCATCAATCGCAATGGTATTAAATTCTTTTGCGATACCACCGGCTTTTTCGATTTCACGTGCAACTAATTGGCCCATATCTTTAAGATGAACATGGCCCGGTACAAATTGTGTAAATGAGTTAGAGATGGCAATGATTGGTTTGCCGAAATCATCATCTTTAACACCCGTTGCGCGCCATAGGGCACGAGCTCCAGCCATATTACGGCCATGTGTTGATGTTTTTGAGCGATACTGTGGCATATAAAATTCCTTTAATTAATCTATTTTAATTCTTCACTGATTTAATCAGATAACATTACTATTAACAACCATACTCAATGTACTGAAATAAGCAAAATTTTACATTTGAGTCGGTTGAGTCGGTGATTAAGCACTGGCTTTAATCATTGGCTCTTGGCTTAATGTTGCTACTTTAGTAATGCCAAATATTTTTTCGAGCTGTTTGGTTAATAAGCTAATTTCACGGCTACTAGATACAGTCAACGTTAGGTGCAGATCTTTTTCATTTTCAGAGGTTTCGGCATTTAAATTTTGTACGCTAAAACCGCGGTGGCGCACCACACGTAATAAACGCTCTAAAAGCTCAGGGCTGTTATGGCCTTGAATTATTAATAACGATTTCATTATAGACTCTCCATCATTTTATCGTTTGCGGCACCTGGTGGTACGAGTGGCCATACATTTTCTTCTTCAGAGATCGAAACATGTAATAGGTAAGGGCCGTCACTATCAAGTAAACGCGCTAGTGCATCCTGCAACTGTGATTTCACAACAATGGTTTCACCGGGAATATCAAATGCGCTTGCTAGTGTGACAAAATCAGGGTTGTCAGTAAGAATAGTTTCGCTGTAACGACCATCAAAAAACAGTTTCTGCCATTGACGCACCATGCCTAAACGCTGGTTATCAATCAGTAAGATTTTAACTGGTAGCTTTTTACGTTTGATGGTACCTAACTCTTGTACGTTCATCATAAATGAGCCGTCGCCTGATACAGCAATTACCGTATCATTTGGGCGAGCAACCTGTGCTCCAACGGCTGCTGGAATACCAAATCCCATGGTGCCAAGGCCTGAACTTGATATATGGTTTTCAGGTCTATCAACAAACATATGTTGCGCAACCCACATTTGGTGTTGACCCACATCGGTACAAATAACCGTATCGCGAGGTTGCATTTCAGCTAATTGGCGCAACATTGCTGGTGCATAAATAGCATCACCGGGGTGATCATAACGATTAGCAAAGTCGACTTTCATTTTTAAAATCTTTTTCTGCCAATCACCAATAAAGGTTTCAGCTTCCAATAACGGTAAGATCTGTTTTAGATCTTCTGTCATTGCTAACTCAACAGCACGCAGTTTATCAATTTCAGCTGCATCGATATCAAGGTGGATTACTTTGGCATTTTGTGCAAACTCATCGAGTTTACCGGTTACCCTGTCATCAAAACGGGCACCAATTGCAATCAGCAAATCACACTCTTGAATGGCAAGGTTAGAGGCTTTACTACCGTGCATACCCACCATACCCATAAAGTAAGGTGAGCTATGCTCAATCGCACCAATACCTTTTAGTGTACAAACGCTGGGGATTTTTGATTTTTTAACAAAATGGCGTAGCTCTTCAATCGCTTTAGCCATGCCTACGCCGCCACCAACATAAAGCAGTGGTTTTTGAGCTTGGTTGATCATCTCAAGCGCTTTGTTGATTGAAGCTTGGTTTACACTTTCAGTGTTTGCTGTTGCATGAATTGCGGCATAGTTAAGCGCATCGCCAAGTTGAATATCTTTAGGAATATCAATTAATACTGGGCCGGGCCTGCCTGAGCTTGCAAGCTCAAAAGCTTGCTCAATGATAGGGCCTAGCTGTTCAGCACTTTGCACCATAAAGCTATGTTTGGTACAAGCCAGTGATAATCCTAATACATCAATCTCTTGGAAAGCATCGGTGCCAATTAAGTTGCTAGCAACTTGGCCGGTGATAGCAACTACAGGAATAGAGTCCATCATGGCATCGGCAAGACCTGTAATTAAATTGGTTGCACCAGGGCCTGAAGTAGCGATACATACACCCACATCACCTGTTGAACGTGCATAACCAATTGCTGCCATCACAGCGCCTTGCTCATGACGACATAACAGGTGATCAACACCGCCATCATATAAAGCATCATAAAGAGGCATGATAGCCCCACCTGGATAACCAAAAACTTGAGTAATATTATGTTGTTTTAAAGCTTGAACAACAAAGTTAGCGCCATTCATTATTTTCTTCCTGAATTTGCAGAGGTACTAAACAATTGTTTATAGCAATTGGATTAAGCATGTGATCTGATTTTAACCAGTAACATAGATCAGCTATTTATTCCGATTGCTATTGCACAATGGCTAGCCATATTTTAAAAGTGTGCCTTTATAGCAAAAATGGATAACTTTTTCAATTTTTGTCACATTTTTGAACAATTTTGCCCTAACCATCTTGATCGAATAATTTCATTTAGAGCATCTATACTTGATTGAAATTACTATTCGATTAAGGGAACTCAATGGCTTTAGCATCACTTTTTTGTCGTGCGCTCTCTGGCGTAGATGCACCGGAGGTATTGGTGGAAGTGCATTTAAGTACCGGCCTACCAAGTTTCTCGCTGGTGGGTTTACCTGAGACGTCAGTGAAAGAAGCAAAAGATCGCGTGCGTAGTGCCATCACTAATAGTAATTATAAATTCCCCTTTAATAAAAAAATAACCGTCAACCTTGCACCAGCTAATCTAGCGAAAGAGGGCGGGCGTTTCGATTTAGCGATTGCATTAGCAATTCTCATTGCATCGGATCAATTAGTGGAAATAAAAGCAAAGCAGTTTGAGTGTTTTGCAGAGCTAACCCTCGCGGGCGATCTACGTCCGGTTGATGGTGTTATTCCTTGTGTATTAGCAGCCAAGATGGCAAGTCGAGCTGTGATTGTATGTCCAGAGAACCAACACGAAACAGCATTGACAGGTGTGGATGCATCGGTTGCGACTTGTTTGACTGATGTGTGTGCTTACTTTCAAGACCTAAAAGAGTTACCTAATGCAATAGTTAAAGAGCTGACTGTGAAAAGTATAGAGCCTGATATGTGTGATGTTCTAGGGCAAGAGCAAGCTAAACGTGTCTTAGAGATAGCGGCTGTTGGCGGGCATAATCTACTTTTAGTTGGACCGCCTGGCACTGGGAAAAGCATGTTAGCTGAGCGTTTTATGGGGTTACTGCCACCACTTTGTGAAAAACATGCGCTACAAACCGCTGCTATTTATTCTGTCTGTGGAAAAAAGCGAGATGATTGGTATAGGCCACCGTATCGTGCACCACACCATTCAGCTTCATCGGTTGCTTTAGTGGGCGGAGGTGGAAAACCCAAACCCGGTGAAATATCGCTTTCGCATAGAGGCGTGCTGTTTTTAGATGAACTCGCTGAATTCCCTCGTGCGGTGCTAGATAGCTTACGCCAACCTCTTGAAACCAATAGAGTCACTATTTCACGTGCAGCTAATCAAGTGACATTTCCCGCTAACTTTCAGTTAATAGGCGCGATGAACCCTAGCCCTTGTGGTTTTATTAGTGGTGATTTAAGACGTAGTACACCGGATCAGGTTTTACGATATTTAGGGCGATTGTCGGGACCATTTTTAGACCGGTTTTCACTCTCTATCATGGTGCCTTTATTGCCTAAAGGCTTACTTGCTGCTTCACAAACAGGGGCTAAACAAAAAAGTGAAAGCAGTGCTGAAATAAAAAAGCGGGTATTAAAGGCACGTAATAAGCAGATACAACGACAAGCAAAGCTCAATCATAATCTTTCAACACAGGAGATAAGTGACTTTTGTAAATTAAGTGAGCAAGATGCGCTGTTTTTAGAGGATGCAATAAATAAAATGGGATTGTCGATTCGGGCATGGCATAGCCTGTTAAAAGTGGCACGTAGCATTGCTGACTTAGCTGAAAGTGATAGAGTTGAACGTCATCACTTATTAGAGTCTTTAAACTATCGGGCCATGGACCGTCTATTAAAAACTATTTCTTAATCAAAAGGGGTTATATGTTATATCGTGCTATTTTTATTTTTCTTATGTTGTTGCTGGCCGCGTGTGGACCATCCTCAAATGGTGACAAAAATAATCAATTTAACAAAAAAAACAAGCAACTCTTTTTTGAAGATCATAAATTAGCCTATTGGTCGGATAAAGCTTTACCTGAATGCCATTCGTGCTCATTTAATATTTACAGTAAAAAAATGTTACCCGGCGCAATGCTTTTTAAGCAAATTAATAATGAACGTGGTGATTTAGTATTTTTATCAGCAACAAACATCCGTTATAGCTTTGCGTTACAAACAGGTGGAAGATCCTATTCGATTGCTACAAAAATTGAAGATAAAAAAATTAAACTAACGATAGGTGATTTACAACCCCTGATAGTATCGGTTAATCAGAAGCAACAAATAAGGTTAGGTTTAACCAACTACTTTATTAAAGTACAGAAGCTAAACCACGAGAAAAAGTCTGTGAATGTGATTATTTGGCCTGAAAAATTACCTATGTAAACGGTTAATAATATCTGCTTAGTTGATAGTCTCTGTTCAACATATTCTGCTGTTTGTATAAAGTAAATTTGTCGAAAAAGATCCTGTTAATGGCTTAGCACTTGCCCTTTAAAAAATTAATCAAAAAATAGGTGTTTATAATTCATTAAATTATCTACTAATAATTCTCTTTCTGTTGTTTTTTTGTTAAGTTTCGCTATGTGAATAGTACTTTTCCTTGATTTTACACGGTGTGACTTAATGGTTGATGAAATTGTTTTATACGTAGAGCTGGATGGTCAGATTTGGATGGTAATGGCTGATGGTAATTGGTTACCGTTGACTGATGTTAACCTCATTGATCTCAACCTTCCTTTGATAACGAATATTGACCAAATTATAGAGATGCAAAACTCGGGAGAGTTTTCTTTTGTTTATAATAATCAAACGTTTGTTGTTGATCAGCAAGCTATTCAACATGGCGTCACACCAAGCTATCAAAAAAATAATCAATACCAGCAAGATAACCCAACTATTTCCTCGGGTGGAGGTTTAGGTGCAACAACACGTTTGCAAGTTGATGGTGATGAAGTGCTTGCCGATGCTGGATATCAAAGCCGTAATTTTACCACGGAAACTGTATTTATAGAGCAAGCGAACAATGAACTTATCGGCAAGTTACGCAACGAGGTGCAGTTAACAATTAGTATTGATGATGGTAGTGATACTACTTTAAACCAATACGAAGTATCTAGCCCAACTATTTATGGCACCTCTGAGCAGCTTGAAAATGGACGAATAGTCGTTATCACTGTAACCGATAGCCAAGGCGAGCAGTTAACGTTCACCACGCTAATAGACAATAATAGTTGGTCATTAGGCGAAGTTGATCTCTCATCTCTAAATGAAGGGCCGATTGTATTAACGGCAGTGGTGACTGATAGATATGGCAATTTTGTTGATGCGTTAACAGATAGTGCGATTGATACAATCGCATCTATTGAGGAACATTTTGAAGCAGCTGCTGGTGATAATGTTATTAATCAATTTGAAGTCGTTAATGAGATATTATCAGGTACGGTAACAGGTGTTGAAGACGGTCAACAAGTGACTGTTATTATTAGCGATAACACGGGTTATTCAGAAACATTTGTAACAACAACGATTGAAAGTGCATGGAGCCTGGGTGAACAAAATCTCTCTGCTTTTTCTGATGGTTTGTTAACTTCACTCGCAACCGTTACTGATGTTGCTGGTAACGAGAGTGCGGTAAGTGCTTCAGTTATAAAAGATACTAAGTCAGAGATTACTTTACAGGTAAACAGTGGCGATGATAATACTATCAATAAACTTGAAAGTGTTAATACCGGTATCTCTGGAGGTGTAGGGTTTGTAGAAGATGGGCAATTAGTTTCCATTCTTATTACAGATGTAAATAATTACAGTGAAACATTTTCAGCAACGGTTATTGATGGAAATTGGAGTGTTGGTGAGCAAGACTTAAGTGCATTTTCTGATGGCCTATTAACGGTAACTGCTTCAGTTGAAGATCTTGCTGGCAACCCTGCTGTCAATAGTACCAACATAGTAAAAGATGTTATCGCATCAATTACCATTAATATTGACAGTGGAGCTGATGATGTTATTAATTCCCTCGAAAGTGAAACAACACTTATATCAGGTCAAGTGACGAACGTAGAAGATGGCCAACCGGTCTCTATCAGCATTGCAGACAGCGCGGGCAATACGTTAACTTTTACTACCCTAGTCAGTGCTTCTTCTTGGCAGTTGGTTGCCGATATATCTTCAATAAACGATGGAGAGTTAACGGTTGTTGCATCCGTCACGGATGTTGCAGGTAATCCCGCATCAAGTGAAACTAGCACCATCAAAGACAGCCTTGCATCACTTAATATCCATTTTGAAAATGAAGCTGAAGATAATGTTATTAATCAGTTTGAAGTTGATAACGAGAAGCTGTTTGGCAGTGTGAGCAATATTGAGGATGGTCAACTAATCAAAGTTGTTGTGACTGATAATAATGGTTATAGCGAAACCTATAGCACCACTATCAATGCTGGAGAATGGACCCTAGACAATAATGACCTATCTGCTTTTTCTGAAGGTCAGTTAGTTGCAGTTGCAAGCGCTACAGATATTGCAGGTAATTTAGCCTCCTCTACAACAACTATCACTAAAGATACCTTTGCACAAATTACGCTGGCCTTAGAAAGTGGTGAAGATGGCTGGTTAAACGCTGATGAAATTCAACATGCATCATTAAGCGGTACGGTGTCAGGGGTAGAAGATGGTCAAATAGTACAAATAACGGCCAGTGATAGCAGTGGTGTTATTAAAACTATTAGCGCTGAAATTGTCGATGGAAAATACGCATTATCTGGTATTGATTTAACAGGGGTTGCAAATGGTACATTAAGTGTAACTGCTGTTGTGGCTGACCAAGCTGGCAATCCAGCATCAACGGCAAACAGTGTCCAAGTGGATACATTGGCTCGTATTTTCACATTTATAAACAGCAATGGTGATAACTACCTAAATGCAAGCGAAGTCGCTACTAGCAACATCTGGGGAAATACCATCAAGGTTGATGATGGTGAAGCAGTCACTCTAACGGTTACAGATGTTAATGGTGATAGTTTAGTCTTCACAACGACCACCAATAATAGTTTATATAGCATCACTGAAGACCTTTCTAGTTTGGCTGAGGGACTTTTAACAGTGACGGCAGAAGTTACTGATAATGTGGGCAATCAAGCGACTGCGAGCGACACTGCGATTAAAGACACAATTGCCACCATCACCTTTAAAATTGATGATGGTGGAGATGGCTGGTTAAATGCAACGGAGATTTTATCTGCCTCTGCTTACGGCGATTCAACAGGCATTGAAGATGGGCAAATAGTCACCATCGTAGCGACAGATAATGCGGGTAATAGCGCGCAAACAACCACCACAGTTACAGGAGGTATATTTAGTGTCTCAGGTATCGATTTAAGTGCTTTTTCTGATGGTATTTTCACTGCGACAGCAAGTGTGTTAGATGTGGCGGGAAACCCTGCAGTGGCAACGGATGATGTGTTAATTGATACACTCGCGAGTTTATCTTTAAATATTGAATCGAATGGTGATGGTGTATTAAACGCTGTTGAAGTGCCTGTAACCAAAATATCGGGACATGCAAGTGATGTAAATGATGGCGCTGTGGTTGTTATCACGGTCACCGATGCTTCGGGTAAAGATTTAACTTTTTCAGCTGTTGTTTCGGGTAATGAGTATGTCATTGAAAATGCTGATTTGTCGAATTTAGATGAAGGTTTATTAACGGCGCAGGCGGTGGTAACCGATGTGCATGGTAATGACGCTAATGCGTTTGCAAGTATTAAAAAAGACACTATCGCAGAACTTACTCTGACTATCGAAGATGGTGGTGATGGCTGGTTGAATGGCAATGAAATAACCGCCGTTAGTGGTTTTGGAACCGTTACTAATATTGAAGATGGTAATACTGTTACAATTACCGCAACGGATAGTGATAGCAATGTAGGCACTGTGACCGCAGTCGTGATAGGTGGTCAATACACAGTAACGGGGTTAGACCTAAGCCACTTTGTTGATGGACAGTTTACCGTTGTCGCAACGGTTAGTGATAACGCAGGAAACCCTGCAACAGTACAAGATACAACCATTATTGATACACTTGCTGAGATAAGCATTGTTGTTGAAACAAATGGTGACAATATTCTAAATGCGAGTGAAGTTGCTAATACCTCCATTCATGGCAATACAGCGGGCATTAAAAATAGCCAAACTGTCACAGTCAGTATTACCGACAGTGCGGGTAAAACCCTTGTATTAACAACCTCCGTATTAGCCAATCAATATGTAATTAACAGTGCAGATCTGTCTTCGTTAGCAGAGGGAAGTTTAACGGCGGTTGCTACTGTTACTGATATTCCGGGCAATAGCGCCACTGCTTCAACAGATGTGATGAAAGATACCCTAGCTTCATTAACCATTGAGGTAGATAGCGGTAGTGACAATGTATTAAATGAAACAGAGATAACTGCAACGCATATTTTTGGTGATAGCTTAAATATTGAAGATAAGCAGACGGTCACAGTGTTAGTGAGCGATGGTGTGACAACATTAACGTTTAGCACTGATATTAGTGCAGGCAAGTGGTCTATCAATAGTGCTGACTTATCCAGTTTAAATGAGGGCAATTTAACCTTCACAGCAACTGCTGTTGATATTGCAGGTAATCCCGCCTCAGATACTACTGATGTTAACAAAGATACCTTAGCAGATGTAACCATCAACTTTGAGCAGCAGATGAGTGACTCAGTACTAAATAGTATCGAAAGTGATAATGAAAACCTATTTGGTAGTGTTACTAATATTGAAAACGGTCAATTTGTTACTGTCACCGTCGCGGACAGCCTTGGCAGCGTATTAACCTTTAATACGCAAGTGATTGCGAGTCACTGGTTAATTGCTAAGAGTGACTTATCAAGCTTAAGCGATGGTTTATTAACAGCGCAGGTGACGGTATTAGATCAAGCCGGAAACAATGCTTCTGCATCAACAACGATTATTAAAGACACTGGCGCGACAATAAGTGTGGTGATTGAGTCTGGTGGCGATGCTTATATTAATAATAATGAAGTCTCTGCGGTGACGATACATGGTGCAGTGATAGGTGTTGAAAATGGACAAACTGTCACACTAACCATCACCGATATAAATGGTAACAGTCTTGCGCCTATAACAGCGACAGTCGCTGGGGGGCTTTGGTCTATTGATAATATAGATCTGTCTAGTTTAGATGAAGGTGAATTTAGCGCTGTTGCACAAGTGGCCGATCAAGCTGGCAATAGTGCAACTGGTAGTGATAGTGCAATTAAAGATGTATTAGCTGAAACCCTAATTACCATTGATGATCATGGTGATGGTTTTTTAAATAGTGTGGAAATTAGCAATGTGACCCTTTCCGGGACGGTTACCTATATTGAAGATGGGCAAGTTGTGTTTGTGAGTGTCACAGACGGTGTAAAAACTGAGTCTGGAACGGCCACTATTGTCGCTGGAAAATGGCAGGCTGACGGATTAGACCTCAGTGCTTTTGATGAGGGCACTTTAACTGCGACGGCAACGATCACTGATGTTGCAGGTAATGTGGCCACTGCCACCGATAGCGTGATTAAAGATACACAAGCCAATTTAACCGTGAGCATTGAATCGGGTGGTGACCATATTCTTAATGCCACGGAATTAAACCCGGTAACGGTATTTGGTAATGTAACCGACGTTGAAGATAATCAAATAGTCAGCTTTACGGTAACCGATGGCAGTACAAGCTCTGGCCCGTTTACCGCAACCGTTATTGGTGGTGTCTGGGAAAAAACAGGCATTGATTTTAGTATATTTAATGAAGGTAATGTGACGGTTAATGCCACGGTTAGTGATGTGAGTGGTAACCCATATACAGCCGATGCCTTGGTGATTAAAGATACACTTGCATCTATTACAGTAGATATTAAAACCGATGCAGATGTGAATGATAATGTTATTAATGCTGCCGAAAGCTTAATAACGGAGATATCCGGTACCACCAGCAATATTGAAGATGGACAGCTAGTGACTGTGGTTGTTATCGATGGAGCTGGTAATAGCTTGAGTTTCTCAACCACGGTCACAGCAAACAGCTGGAGTTTACCCAGTGTTGATTTAAGTTCGCTGGTTGATGGCAGCAATAATATAACCGCGACGGCAACAATAGAAGATATTGCTGGCAACCCTGCAACAGCGAATGATACAGCCAGTAAAGATACCCTCGCTGGCATCAGCGTGGAGATAGATTCTGGCAGTGATAATATTTTGAATAGTGCCGAAATGGGCGCCGTTACCATTAACGGTACAGTCACTAATATCGAAGAGAATCAAACTGTAAATATCACCATCAGCGATCAGTCCGGTAATCAAATTAATACTACAGCAACAGTGAGTAGCAGTGCTTTTCAATTAACAGGGATAGACCTCTCTGGTTTAGATGATGGCTTAATCGAAGTACTTGCAGAGGTAAGCGATATTGCAGGTAATCCAGCAACCACCACGGATGATGCCATTAAAGATACTGAGTTAACGATTGATATTGATACTGACTCAAATAACGGTTTTGCCAGTTACCCTGGATTTAACAGTTTCTATTTTATAACCGGATTACATACTGAAATAGCGGGAAGCACCACTGCAGAAGCAGGACAAGTGGTTACCGTGACCATTTCTGATGGGACAACAAGTTTAGATTTTAACGCTGTTGTTGATAATAGCGGCCGTTGGTTAGCGGAAAATATTGATATCGATTCGTTAGATGAAACAGTTGTTTGGAGTCTTCAGGCAACGGTTGATGATGTAGCGGGTAATAGTGTTTGGGATGAGATGCCTGACCTGAATATTATTACCCCTATTGTTTTTTCTGAAGATAACTTAGGTAGCAAGGCGGTTTCAGCTTCAACGCAGTTAGAGATTAACAATGTTAATACAGAGCTTTCCTTTACGCCTAATCAACCACAGTTAGATTTAATTACTTCTGAAGGGCAAAGTATTTCTAGTGTGCTTGCTGGTGATGGTTTATCGATTGAAGTACGCCGTGATGGAGATGGTCAACTGGTATTAAGTGCGGTGTTAGACCCAGTATCGGGTACCGTGAGTGTCACCATGTTTGAAGCGTTAGACCATGCATTAGACAGTGATAAGCTAATTACCGAGTTATTTGTCAAAGCGCTACAAACCGATGCCGATGGAACAACCGAGTCTTCAGTCATGCCGGTCATTTTTCTCGTTAATGACTCAACACCAATCGCGAATGAAGACAGATATATAGTAACGGAAGACCAAACAAGTAGTGCCAATTTATTGGTTAACGACACTGCGGTTGATGGTGATCCATTAGTTAATTCCGTCACCTATGATGGTCTCAAACAAATGGTGACAGCGGGTAGTGATGCTGTTTTTAATACCAACAAAGGGCTGTTAACGGTTCAGCTTGATGGCAGTTGGACATTTGTTGCTGCGCATAATTTAGATAATACTCAGCAGCAGTTTATCGACTTTAGTTATGAAATTATCGATTTTGATGGCGATATCAGTAGCGCGCCTGCAAAAATAAGCATCGTTGATGGAGATGCGGGGCAAATGAATAATGCATCGGGCAGTTTCCATGAAGCAACGGTGAATATATCAACGGATCATAAGCAAACTTTTACTATCAATGCAGGCTCCGATGACCTAGTTGCATCAAGCATTAAATTTACCGATGCTATGTTAAGTTACTTAGATGGCCTAGGTTTACAAAGTAATGGTGAAACAATTACCTTTACCTTTAACGGCGATCAAACAGCAGTTATTGCAACGGCGAATGCTGCACAGGTTTTCACTATCAGCTTATCTGCTATTAACACTGGTGCAAATTTAACAGCGACAACTACCTTCACACAAACTCAGCCCTTAGATCATATAAGTAGCGATAAACTAAATATTGATTTCTCGGTAAGCGCGACTGATAGCGATGGTACAGAAATCAATACCGGTGTGTTTAATTGGGTCGTTAATGATGGTGATAACGCTGCTATCAGCAATGATACTCAGGCAACCCTCAGCGAGGCTGATTTAATCACTGGTAATGTAACCGATCAAGGTACGCTTACTGTTACGCCAGGTAGTGATAATACAGCAAGCATCGCTTTTGATATCACTAAGCAACCCGCACTTACTGCGGGTGGGGAAGTCATTCAATATAAATTGCAGGGCGATGTGTTAGTTGCCTTCACGGGTAATAGTCCAGAGCTGAAGATCTTCTCGGTACAATTAACAGGCAGTTTAGCAGAACAGAGTGTCAGTAGTTTAGGCTACAGCGTTACGCTTTATGAAGCGATTGATCAGTTAGACGCTAGTGGTGAGCATGTAAACAGTTTAGCTATCGCGATTGTGGTCAGTGTTATCGATGGTGATAATGATATTAGCGAGCAAAACTTGATCATTAATATCACTGATAGTGGTGAATCCATTATTGTTGCACCTGATATGCATGTGACTGAGATACCTAAAGCCCCCACGACACCCGGCATATTTACTGACACTGATTCAACACTTATTAATATAACCGCGGATCTCGATCCTATTGTTGATATTGCTATTGATGTGAAAACGAATGATGCGGTGTTATTAAGTGATGGCAGCGCATTAACCCAGAGTGGTCATGCGGTTACCTGGCAAGTTAACAGTAATGGGGAATATAAAGGGGTGCTTGCAGATGGTTCGGTGGTTTTTGTTGCAAAGTTACCTGCAAGCATTGATATTGCAGCGGGCACCTCGGCAGATGTAAGCCTAAATTTCACTTTATTAGCACCAGTAGATCATGATATTAATATATTTAACAATAAGTTAGATATTATCTTGCCGATAGTGGTAAAGGACTCGGACAAGAGCGCCGTTTTTCACGATATCAATGTCACTATTGATGATGGAAAGAACCCCAGTTTAACGGTAAGTGGTGAGTTAAACCTCGATGAAAATGTACTTATCAATGAAAACGACAGTGATAAAACTAACTATCAAATCAATACCGGTAGTGATCAAGTTGTTGCGGTTCAACCTATTTTAGCAGGCCAAGAGATACCGGGGTTAACCAGTGGTGGTTTAGCGGTTTCCTTTAGTAATAATGCTAACAGCAATGGCTGGTGGTTGGCCAAAAACAGCGATGGTGATTTAGTTTTCAAAATTAAGTTTAACCTAAATGGCACCATCAATAGCCAGTTAGTTGGTCCTATTGATCACCCCGATGATTCAACGGCCGATATATTGTCACTTAATATTGCCATTGAAGCGATTGATGCCGATGGCGATACAAGTGGTGGGGCAGATCAAGTTACCATTAACTTCCAAGATGATGTGCCTGAATCGAGTAGCACCATTCATATTCTAGAAGAGGGGCAAACGGAAACCTTTGCGTTATTAGCTAATAATGAAGCCGGCGCAGATGGTGGTTCTATCACCAATATCCACTTAGAGGGCACTGACTATGCCCCTGGTACGCTTATTGAGTTGTTTACTGCCGATGATGGCACTAAGTACGGCACTATTGTGATAAACAGTGATGGCACTGGAGAGCTGATCACCGATAGTGGAGTGTTCCATGTGGGATTGGCAATCTTTGATTTAGTAAAATATACCATTACCGACGGTGATGGGGATACAACGCTAAACAACCTCATTTTAGATATTGCCGATGAGCCTGGTGAAATAACCATTAACGATACATCAACCTTAGAAGATACTCCGTTAACATTGTCTTTGATTGTTTCGGTAGGAGACAAAGATAATAACGAAGCAGTAGACCAAGTTATTTTTAAACAAAGTAGTTTATTGGGCGGCACACTGACCTTTAATGGTAACCCGTTAGCCACCAATGGTGATGGTGATTTTATATTAAATAGTGGCGATTTAACTGACGGACCGGCTGGTGGTTATGTGCCTAATGGCCCTCTGATTTATATCCCACTGTTAAACTCATCTAATCAAACCCAAACCGTTATTTTAGATATAGATGCCATTATCAGTCGTGATAATGGGGTTGGTGGGCGACCAACGGAAACGGTAAACAATAACATTGAACTAAGCATCGAATCCGATGCTGATATTCCAACCTGGGATAATGGCAATTCAACCTTTGTGTACGATATTAATGAAGATGCAGCAGAGCAAGGTGTCAGTATACAAGCAGCGCTTTTTGATACTGACAGTTCTGAAACACTCAGTTACCAGATAGGTAACATCGATAGTGGTTTAACATTAACCGTGAATAGTGTGCAACTATCAACGGGTGATAGTTTAACGGCTGCAGAAGTGGCGCTTATTAAAGGACAGGCAGATGCTGGTTTAGCGGGGATTTTAACCTTTAATATTACCCCGATTGCGACGGAAGCTGAAAATAGTGATCAGCAGGCAGGGGCTGAGCAAACTGTCACTTTTAACGTTACACCAGTTGCAGATACGCCGGATTTAGTCGTGGCAAATATGAAAGGTTTAGAAGATGAAATCCTGTTATTAAATGAAGTCTTAAATGGGCAGTTAACAGACAATGACGGTAGTGAATCCCTAAGTTACCAAATAACTGTACCTTCTGGTTGGAGTGTTGTTGCCATATCGGGCTCAAGTGCCGTAGTAACAGATTTAGGCGCTGGCGTTTATCAAGTTGAAGGTAGCGATGTAGATGCCGGAGAAGTAGGGTTATTGCCTAAATTACACGTTAGCTCTGAAACCGGAACCTTCTTTATTCAAGCGCAAGCGATAGCAACGGAATCTACCCAAGATGGCCTGGATGCAACACCTACGACGGCGAGCTCTACTATTGAAACTTTCCAAGTATTTTTAAAAGGTGTGGTTGATGCACCCACGGTGACTGCTGGTGGAGACTGGGGCGTTGATCCGGATGATAGCCAAAAAATAATAAATACAGCCACTATGTATGAAGATCAGCTAATCGCACTGAATATTGCCATTAGCACGCCAGATCAAGATGGTTCCGAAAGCATCAACTTACTGCTTTCTAACCTGCCCGATGGTTTTCTAGTCACTGATTCTGTAGGGGATGAGGTGAGCCTTTCGATATCGCATTTTGATGTTGTTACCGGTAAGCCAGTTTATCAGGTGACACTCGCCGACCTTCAAAATTTATACCTCAAACCTCTTAGCGACTTTAGTGGTCAAGTTTCATTTAACATTGATACCATTATTACTGAATCCGATGGTGATACTAAGCCAGATGGTGTGAGTGGAAGCCTACCCGATGATGGCCTATTTTCGTTAGTTGTTGAGATTGATATTACCCCTGTGATTGATAGTAACGCATCAAATGCAAATTTAGATGCAACGGGTCAAGAAGATCAGTTTATCCCAATCTACCTATTGCCAGATACCAGCAGTGATATTGATGGTAGTGAAACGGTCACCGCCTTCACGGTTGACGCGTTACCAACGGGCATGAGTTTATATTTTGACGCTGTTGAAATAGCGGTACCGGTTGACTTAAACACACTCATTGATGCAACGAGCCCAAGTTTAGAAGCGCTTTTAAACAGTGGGCGCTTTACAGTACAGCCTCCGACGGATGCCAGTGGCACATTCACTGTTGATGTAAGTTATGAAGTTACCGATACCTCTGAAACAGGGGAGATGGTAACCAGTGCAACAGCCATCACTGCAAGTTTGACGGTCGTTGTAAACGCGCAAGTAGAAGACTTAACCTCTCCTGATAATAACGATATTGCCGACATTACCCGCTTAGAAGCAGTAGCCGCAGTACAGGTGAGTGATGATGCTTCACCTATCTCATTAGCTGGTTTAGTGCAGTTTTATGATCAAGATAATGATGGCTCTGAATATATTGATTACATTGTTATTCAAGTGCCTAAGGGAGATAACTGGTTAGTGACACATGATACAAACGAGGTTATTCATGATGGAGATGGGCGTTGGTTAATTGATGCAAGCGGTTTAACTTCCAATTCAGTGATGGAAAATGGCAGTGATATTTTAGCCGGTGCAAGTATCTATACCTATGATGCAACGCTATTTCCAAGCCAAATCGCTATCTCGGCGCATGTCATCGATGGCGATGATAAAGAGATGATCAACACCAGTTTACAGGTGCACTTTAAGGATAACGGGACCAATAGTAATGCTTCCGATATTAGTGATTTACAAATTAACCCAATTATCGGCGATGAAGATAATAATATCGATATAGGTAGTCAAATTAATACCTCAGTGGCTGGTGATGGTAACGATATTCTTAGCTTTAAAGTACTTGCCAATGACTTGCCACATGGAGGTACAATTTCAGGTTCGGGAGTAATTGTTGATTACGATACCTCTGGTAAAGTGGTTGTGCAGTATCTGTTTACTGAAGACTCATTAAGCTCATTAAGTTTAAACAATATTAGTGAAGATTTTGCAGGTACCTTTGATGTGCCTATTACTGCAATTGCAACGGATGGGGTGAGCGGTGATACGCTCACCGAGATTCAAACGCTACAGTTTGAAATAGCCCCTATTGTTGATGGTGCAAGCTTAGTAGAAAATGTACCTGAAATTTTAGAGGATACGCTGACCCCACTTAAACTGAGTGTTGTATTTGCAGACTCCAATATTACCGACCAAGGTATCGAATCATTAACCGGATTAATACTGGATTTAGTTGATGGTGGTACTTTAGTTGCTGCCGATGGTCTGTTAACAGATTTAGGATCTGATCGTTGGCAAGTTAATGATCTAACACGTATTGATGAAATTGCTTATCAAGGACCATTACACGTTTCTGGGCAAGTTAGTATTAAAGTTGAAGTTGCAATTATTGATACTGCCAATGGTTATTCAGGCACGCTTACCGATACTGGCAATGCGACCCATACCATTACATTAGATATTACACCGGTAACGGATAGCGCTAATATCACCAGCAATACTAGCCGTGGTGATGAAGATACCTATATAGCATTAACTGGTTTAGATGTGCAGTTTATTGATAACGATGGTTCAGAAACCATGTCCATTGAAATTGCAGGTGTCCCCACTGGTGCGGTATTAGTCGTAGATAATGGTTTTGGTAGTTATACGGTATTGCCTAATAATGGTGTGGATGGTGGCACATTTGATGGTCAACCAACCTATAAGTGGAGTGTTGATGAATCACAATTTGCTAACTTAGCGATTCGCCCACCGCTTGATTTTAGTGGTGATATTCCTATGTCGATTAAGGTGATTGGTTATGAAAAAGGAACAACAGATTACGTAACCACAGAGGGTGACTTTGTATTAGAGGTATTACCGATTGCAGATCCTTCAGAAATAACCACTATTCCAGGTGATTACATCGGCGTTGAAGGGCAAGTCACAGTGATTGATTTAGCAGGGCGCAGTACCGAAACCTTTAGTGATGAAACACTGCTTTTAAGTGTAAAAATTGAAGCTACATCCGATGCTAGCGCCTTTTTAGCACTGGATCGTATTCGTGTTGGCAGTGTTGAAGGGGTATTTGTAATAACGGGACCTTATGCTATTGCAACGCTTGAGGTTAATGCTTCTGAGATGGATAGTTTTGAACTATTAACCGGGCCCTATGCCTTTGGTCATATGGATTTAGAGGTGGGCATTATTACTAAAGACAGTGCCATTGTTGGTGGTGTATTAGAGACTGACTTTGAAGATAATCCAACACTATTTAATATCTCCGTTGATTTAACCCCTGAAGTTGATGTACCCGATTTAACACTTAATGCAGATTCAATTTTTGCAGTAGTGGGCAGCGAAGCACCGCTTGGTGTTGAGCTAGCGTTAATCAACCCAGCAACTGGAGAGACAGGTTATGTAGAGATATCTGGAGTTCCTGCTGGTGTGACGATATCTAATGCCACTGAAAGCAGCGGTATCTGGACAATTCAACAGTCTGATTTAGGGACAGCCAAACTTGAAGGCTTAGACAGCGAGCAGGTATTTGATTTAACCATCGTACCCGGCGGGGAGCTGGCGGGTGATAGCATTACTGGTACAGGGCAAACCCTCACGGTAAATATCATCACAGACACAAATGTGATTGATGCAAATAATGATAACAATATTATTGTTGCTGGCGCAGGGGATGACCTAATCACTGGCGGTGCAGGCAATGATCAATTTGTATTTAATAGTGCTGATCAAGCTTCGCCTGCTAACGATACTATCACTGACTTTACGGTTGGTAGCGACAGTCTTAACCTGACTGACCTATTTAGCTCTGTTAATGCTTCAACGGGTGGTGAGTTGGATGTGCTGATTGATCTGTTAGAAAATTCAGGAGATACAACCGTAGCAGTTAAAGTGGACGGCAGTAACATTGTGCAAAATATTGTTTTAAACAGTACTACAGTAGACGACCTCTATGGCTCAGATGCAAGTGGGATTAGTGAAAGTGATATTTTAACTAAATTACTTGATGATCAAACGCTCATTACAGGACAAGTTTGATGCTGATAGATAGTAATTTACAAGCGGTACTTTTTCTTGCCAAACAGTTTGGCAAGCGTTGCCATAAAAGCAAACTATTGTCGGGCTTACCACTAGAAAACGGTATCGTTGAAAATAGCTTGTTGCCACGAGTGTTAGCAAATGCAGGTTTAGTTTGTGATGAGATAAATGCTAAAGAGTTTAGTGTTGATAATCTGCCTATTTTATTATTGCTAGATGGGCAAGCAGTGGTGATAACAAGCATCGAAAATGAACAGGTTATCTTAAAAAAATTCGATGCTCAGGAAAGTGATTCGATTGAGCTTAAACAGCTACAAAAAATGCAACAATCTGCTTGGCGAATAAGTGTGGATAATGTCGTAGATAGTCGCGCTGAAGAGTTTCAAACAACGACACAGCAACATTGGTTTAAGCAGGCGTTAAAACAGGTGAGCCCATGGTACCGGGATCTATTTGTAGCCTCCTTGTTGATCAATCTATTAGCATTAGTTATCCCATTGTTCACCATGAATGTGTATGACCGCGTTGTACCCAATGCCGCCTTTGATTCGTTATGGGTACTAGCAAGCGGGGCTTTGATTGCGGTTATTTTTGATTGGCTATTAAAGCAAGCGCGGGCACACCTTACTCATATGGCGGGTCGGCAGGTTGACCTGTCTTTATCATCGCTTTTATTTTCCAAAACCCTGGGTATGAAATTAAGCCAGCGACCACAGTCGGTTGGGGCATTTAGCAAACAAATTCAAGAGTTTGATAGTGTGAGAGAGTTTCTAACCTCTGCAACACTAGTGACCCTTGTTGATCTGCCATTCACGCTGTTATTTCTCGGTTTAATGGCTTGGCTAGGTGGTTTTATGGTGTATATACCATTAGCTGTCATGTTATTAGTGGTTGTTGTGAGCCTTGTGGTGCAACCTAAAATCAAAACAGCCTTAGAAGAAACCGGTAAATTATCTACGCAACGACAAGCTATTTTGATTGAAAACCTAACGACGCTGGTGGAGATCAAACAGATTAACGGTGAAGGTGGCGCCCAACGTCGCTGGGAGCAAACCGTTGCTGCGCTGGCCGATTGGAATATTAACGCTAAAAACATCTCCAATATTGTCAGCCATCTGGTGAGCAGTAGTCAACAACTTGTGACCATTGGTTTGATTGTTACTGGTGTTTACCAAATCAGTGCGGGTAATTTAAGTATGGGTGGTTTGATTGCGATGGTGATGCTCAGCGGTCGAAGTGCTAGTGCTATCAATCAAGTTTCAGGGCTGTTATTGCGTTACCAGCAAGCACGCTCTTCAATTCAAGGTTTAGAGAGTGTGATGCACTTAGAGCAGGAGAGCAGTGATAGTCAGATAGTTGAGAATCAAGCCTTTAAAGGTGATATCAAATTAGAGGATGTTAACTTTAGCTATCCAGACCAAGAGATGCAGATCTTAACGGATATTAATTTGCAGATTCAGGCGGGTGAACGCATTGCGATTGTAGGGGCTGCAGGTGCTGGTAAATCCTCACTGCTTGCACTGCTTGCTAACCAGTATCAACCAAGCTCAGGCGCAATGAGTTACGATAATATCGACAGTAAATTATGGCCCGCTAGTGCTATTCGTGAACATACGGGTTGGGTTTCACAGCAAGCTACTCTGTTTTTTGGCACTGTGTTGGAAAACATTTGCGTAGGTAATAACGATGTTAATCAGCAGAAACTTGCAAAAGTATTACAGAGTTCTGGTGTTGCCCGTTTATCAGCGCGTTTGAGTGCAGGACTTGAGAGTCCTGTTGGGGAATCTGGGCGTTATCTTTCTGGTGGGCAGCGACAGGCTGTTGCGTTAGCACGAGCACTATTGCGCGATGTGAACCTGCTGTTACTTGATGAGCCAAGCAGCGCAATGGACCAACAAACAGAAAGTGATGTTATCGCTGGTTTGCAACAACTAGATAAACAGATCGGTTTTGTATTGGTCACTCATAAACCTTCCATGTTGGCGTTATGTTCACGCATTATTGTGATGGATAAAGGACGTATCATTAGCGATGGACCTAGTGAATCTGTTTTACGACCTCTGAAAGAGGATAATAAAATACAAAATCGTTCGCGGATTAAATCTGTAAATATCACACGGAGAGAATCATGAGCACCTCTTTGTATTGGCAACAACAGGTTAAAGCCCGACGTTCAAGGCAGATAGTCTGGATCACTCTTGTATTAATAGTGGTTGTTGTAGTGTGGGCACATTGGGCAAAACTTGATGAAGTCATTATTGGCGAAGGTCGCGTAGTACCTGCAAGCGCGGTGCAGCAAATTCAGAGCTTAGAGGGCGGCATCCTCACCGAGTTACATGTAAGATCTGGCGATCTTGTTGAAAAAGGTCAACTGCTTGCCACACTTGATAATACCTACTCCAAAGCCGCTTGGTTAGAGGGGGAGCAGCAAAGTGATGCATTAAAAATGTTGATTGTACGCTCACAAGCAGAGTTAAAAAGTATTCAAATTAATGCGTTGCATAAGGATTGGCGTAAGCGTGTGCAGATTGTTGATGTTGAAATAGATAGTCAAAGCTTCTCTGAAAAACGCGCCTCAACGTTAACCGATAATTATAATGAGCGCTTGAGCCAGCTACGTTCCCTGTTAACCTTAGAAAAACAGGAAATAGAACAAGCAATTCAAGCGTTTAATGAAGCGTCTAGTCGCACAAAAACACTCTCACAAAGTGTTAAACTTTCTCAAAAAGAGATAAAG